>Ga0154736_16_pt1 | contig 222429 bp, 237 predicted proteins | sample Rifle2008BG16ft_FD_105744 | JGI IMG/M metagenome (GOLD analysis project Ga0154736, IMG submission 105744) | Candidatus Woesebacteria bacterium RBG_16_42_24
CTGGTGATATTGGTTGAGCCGATATTTAAGGTTGAGGCCGCATTGACGAGATTAAAGGTAGAGGCGGTTGTTGTAACGTCTCCGCCGTTTACCGCAATATCACCGGTAATTGTAAGATTGCCGTTGTTATCAAAAGAGAGTAAATTTGTCCCACTGGAATTTTGGGCTTCAATGATATTTGCATTTTGGGTAGAGTTAGCACGCACAACAAATTGTTTTTCGTCAGAATCTCCGATGACCGCCAGTTTGGCAAAATAATTTGTACTCCCAATAGTTACGTCGTCAATCGTTAAGTTTTCTACGATTGTGGTTCCGTTAATTAGCCAGGGAGAAGATATTCCACCTCCATCGTTACAAATAATATTTCCACTCGAGTCGGTAGTTAAGGCTCCACCGTTAGGATAAATTGAACAGTCGTAACCGGAAAAAACAATTGTTCCGGAAGTAGAAGAAAAAACAAGATCTCCGGATGTCGACGAAAGCGTATTTGTGCCCATTTGCAGATTTCCAATATCGAAGGTTCCTGTATCGGAAAAGGTGGCAAAAGTCGTACCATTATCTTGAATAACGAAATCACCTGTGCTGGAAAGATTGAATACGATATCGTTTGTTCCTGAATTTGTTAGAATTGTGTTTCCGGTATTTCCTATGGAAAAGATATCAGTTCCGTCGCTTTGCTCTAAAACAAATATACTGCTAGTTTGTGTGGAATATCCTCGAGCCAAAAGCTGAATCTCGTCAGAGGTTCCTGATGAGGCTAGTTTGGCCAGCGAGCTTGTTGTTCCTATACTTAAATTATCTGTTGTTGAAGTAAGATAGGTTACGACTCCCGCATCTGTCCAGAGGAGATTGCCTGACGCCAGATCTGTCCAGGTAAAACCGCCCGTAGAGCTGTTGTAGGTTAATGCATAAGCATTTGTGGCAGAGTTTGATACATTAAGATCTATTTCCTTGATTGCCTCATCTGTGATTTCAGACGAATCGATTGAGGTGCCTAATGTTGCCTGCAGCGATCCAGAGGAAACCTGGATGCCTGTACCGGTAAGGTCTGTGACAGAATCACCTCCGATAGAGAGAGTTGAGGCAAAAGTTGTTCCGTCTATTTCGAGGTCGCCTCCGATGTAAATGTCGTTATCGGAAGATATCGACGTAGTTTCTTCTGGTGCGTCTAGCGCATTGGCAAAGCTCGAGTAGGCGGTTCCTGTCCTGCCGCCTACTCCAAGTACTGACGTATCAGAAAGTATCATATTAGCACTAACTAATACATCTCCGCCTACGGGATTAATCGAAAGGTCGTCACCAGAAGTCAGGGTATTTCCGGAAAGGTTAAGAATTCCGACGATGTTGACGTCATCTTGGAAAGTGGTGAGCTTATCAAAGGAGCTTTCGACGGTAACCCTAAAAGTAATATCATCTGCCGAAGTACTCTCCGCTAGAACTAATCCTTGTGGAAAAACTTCTTCGGGTGTCTCGTAGGAAATAAGTTGATTTTCCTCTCTAGAAGTAGAAAAGAAAGATATGATATGGCTGGGTAGGCGAGTTTTAACCACAAGAGTAAAAAGTAAAGTAATAGCAAGAACAAGGGCACTTATCGACAAAATCCTTTTTTCTTTTTGGGGGAGACCGGTTACTAGCTTAGGAAGTGCTTTTAAGAAGGAAGTGCGGGAAATAGGTTTCTCGTAGTTAAAATGCCTTTCTAAATCTTGAGTGGACAGGCGCGATGGTTCATAAGTGTGAGATTCAAGTACAATACCTTTACGAAGTTGGATATCTCTTTTACTAACTTTTGAGCGTTTATTATCTTTTCGTAATTCTTCGACTTGAGAAAGCAGATAACGCCTGTGTCCTCCTTGAGTACGTGCCGGGATTAGCAAACTTGCCTCTTCCCAGCGCCTAAGAGTTTTAGTTGAGACTTTGAGAAGCGCTGACGCTTCCTGAATCGAGAGCGTATCTTTGTATTGGTTTTGAGCAGAAGCAGGCATGTTCGGAAATAATTACCTTTAACTGGATATAATGATAGACATATAGGCTTAAATGTCCAAGATAATTACGCCATTTTAATTATAGTATGTCAATAGGTGATTTGAATACAAATCGTAGGTGCGGAAAATAATTTTTTAATAATGAATCCTTTTATATAAGATTTAGACATTACGGTAATTATTGAAATCAGCTTAAAACACGCCTGTTATTTGGTTATAATATCCGCAAATATTGCGTAAATAATAAATGAAGAAATTCCATCTAATATTGGTCAATTAGGCTTGAAATATTATCACAAATTATATGTTTAGACTCTTGCTTTTGGTTATTTCCGAACCCTAATATAATAAGGATGTACAAAAAGTTATTTTCCGGTTTTATTTTCTTTATTTTGGGAATTTACATATTTCCAATAATTCTCTTTGCTCAAGACGCCTCAACCGGTGTAGCAATTGCAATTTCGCTAAAAGAAGCTGAAGACGGGGATTTGGTTTGTTCTTCAAAGCAAGGCTACAAACTTTGTGATATTCAGCGAGATTCCTCTATGTTCGGAGTTGTAACAGATAATCCTACAAGCAAATTTGAAGTTTCAGGATTAGACAATCCTAAATTTGTTTTAACTTCAGGAAAAGTTAAAACCAAAGTTTCTTCAATAAACGGAAATATTGAGGAGGGGAGTTTGGTAACCAGCTCAGAAAAGCCAGGAGTAGCTGGGTCGGCCACAGAAAACGGTTTTGTTTTAGGTACCGCTCTTGAATCGTATGATTCGTCAGACCCTAACGCTACAGGCAAAGTCTTAGTGTCAATAAGCATACATCCAGAAGTGGGGTTGAGCCCTACTAGGAGTAATATCCTGCAGGTTATTCGTCTGGGGGCAACGGGGTTGGTACTTGAACCTTTGGATGCTTTCCGCTATCTCATTGCCGGATTTGTTACGGTTGCTTCTTTTATAATGGGCTTTATCTATTTTGGAAGGGTAGCGCGATCTGGCGTGGAGGCGATTGGAAGAAATCCTCTCGCCAGCCGAGTGATACAGTTTAATATGATACTACATTTATTGATGGCCTTTGTTATTATACTTATTGGTTTAGCGATTGCATACATGGTACTCGTTTTATGAGAATGATATTAGGATATTAAGATACTATGTTTAACCTGCCTTTTTTTAAACCACTTAAGCTAGGGGGAAATAAAATAAAGCCTTTTGTCCTTTTGGTGCTGGACGGTTGGGGAATTGCGCCTCCCTCACAGGGAAATGCGATATCCCTCGCAAAGACGCCCAACATTAACGGCCTTTTGAGTAGATTTCCCCGCGCCCAACTTATTGCTTCGGGAGAAAGCGTTGGTTTACCTGCTAATGAGGTGGGAAATACAGAAGTTGGGCACCTGGCTATTGGGGCAGGGCGCACGGTCTTTCAGGACCTTAAAAGAATAAATTTGGCAATTGAGGATACTACTTTTTTTGAAAATAAGGCATTTCATTCTGCTCTAAACCACGCCCGACGCTTCAATTCGAAAATACATATCATGGGACTTGTGGGTACAGGAAATGTTCACTCGTCAATTGAACACCTTGACGCACTCCTTAAATTTTGTCAAAAGTTCGAGGTTAGGGGGGTAAAAATACATGTCTTTACTGACGGTAGAGACACGCCTCCTCAAGAGGCGGCTGTTGAGATCGCAAGGATTTTCGAATCTCTCAAGGAAACCGGAGTTGCCGAAATTGCTACAATTTCTGGTCGATATTACGGGATGGACCGGGACAGGCGATGGGAGAGGACGGAAAAGGCGTATAAAGCTATTGTTTTAGGGAAAGGAGTAACCGCACCCGGGCCGGTAGAGGCCGTCAAGGCGGCCTATGCAAAAGGGCTGACGGATGAGTTTATTGAACCCACCGTGATATTGAATAAAGAGGGATTACCTTGTGGGACCGTTGAGAATAATGACGTGATTATCTTTTTCAATTTTAGAGTCGATAGGGTGAGGCAACTCACGATGGCCTTCGTCCTTCAAGGCTTTGAGTCCCTTAAGTCATTTGAATTCGGTTATGCTCCTGGGACAGAAATTGAGGAAGGGAAAGCAACTTTTGCCGCAACTTTCAACAGAGAAAAGTGGCCCCAAAATATGTTTTTTGTGACAATGACCGAGTATCATAAGAAACTTCCTGTTTCGGCGATAGCTTATGGCCCGATAGTGGTTGAGAATTCCTTTTCCGATATCATCTCGCAAGCCAACTTCCGGCAAATGCACATGTCGGAGTCTGAAAAAGAAAGATTTGTTACATATTACTTTGACGGGATGAAAGAAATGAGGGCTTCTGGAGAGGACGTGGTTATTGTGCCTTCTCCAAAAGTTGCAACCTATGACAAAAAGCCCGATATGTCGGTATTTAAGCTGGTTGCGGAGTTTAGAAAAGAGCTCGCAAAGGATATTTACCATTTTTTTGTAATTAATTTCGCAAATCCTGACATGGTTGCTCACACTGGAAATCTCAATGCAACTATAGCTGCTGTTGAAGCTACTGACAAGGCAGTTGGCCAGATGGTGGAAATGCTTAGGGCTGTAGGTGGAACTTTGGTAGTTACGGCGGATCATGGGAACGCGGAGGAGCTAATCAGCTTTCCCACAACCTCATTCTTCTTTACGTCTTCCGGTGGGGAAGTGAACACCGACCACTCCAATAACCCCGTACCAGTTATCTTTGTTAATTCCATGCTAGAAGGGAAAGCCATGAATCTTCCTCAAGGAGCTTTGTCTGATATTGCGCCAACGATTTTGAGCTTAATGGGCCTTTCAATCCCAAAAGAAATGACCGGAAGAAATTTACTGGGGGGTGGGAAAAATGAGTGATACCTTACTTTTTTATGGTGCAGTTTTTCTTACGTCCGTATTAGGGCTTACTCTGGGAATTGTAGCCTTGTCTTTCCGAGAACTTATCAAAAAGTACTACAGACTCAAGGAAGAGTATGAGCGCCAAGCAGCTGAATTTACGGCAAAGAAAGAAGCTCTTAGCCAGGAGGCACAAAAAACCGCTGAAAAGATAGTCACTGAGGCTCAGCTAAAAGCTCAGGTAATTATAAGTGAAGCAGGAACTTTTAGTACAAAGTCAAAGGAGGATTTTTCCAGAGAAGTCAAAAGAGCAACTGAGATTCAAATAGCTAATTTTCAGGCAGCTTTGGCTAATTCCCAAAAAGAGGCTGGGGAAGCTTTTGGAGGTATATCGGGCAGTGTCAGAGCCGAGGTTCAAAATCAGATAGTAGCACTAAGGAAGGCACTTGAAGAGGAAATTAATCGTTCAAGGGCGGAAGCTCGAGAATCTATTAACGAGGCTTACCAAAAGGTAGAGGAAGAGGTCGAAGTCTATAAGGGTATAAGGTTAAAGCAGCTCGATGAAAGAATCTTCGAAATCATAAGTGACGTTATATCTAAGGCAACCGGCAGTGTTTTGAACTTCGACGAGCACGAGGATCTGGTTATAAAGGCCTTGGAGGAGGCGAAGAAGCAAAATGTCTTATGAACTTGTAAAACTAGCAAGAACAAAAGACGAAGCACTTAAGCTAATAGATGAATTGGATTTAATATATGATTCTCTTTTCGAAAATTCCAAAGAACCCCTTGATGAGGTATTGGCAAAAAAGGTTTCAGCTAAAACCGTTGAGATAGTGAAAGCAGCCTTTTCAAAGGGGGTTGACAAGGCGAAGTATCTTAAAGCCGCAAAAGAATTATTAAGACGCGCTAAAATTATTACCTTAACCCTCGCGTTTGAACCCAGAGAAGAAACGATTGAAAAATTGTCCGTGTGGATATCTAAGAACATTGAGGGTGTTGCACTTCTTGACATAACTAAAAACGAGTCTCTCGTGGGAGGAGCAATCCTAATTTTCCAAGGAAATTACAGAGATTTTTCATTGAGGAAAAAGATTCGTGACTTTCTACTAAGAGAGAGGAATTACGTAGCCGCATACCTAGCCAAATGAAAGACTTCCAGTCTTATTTAGAAGAATCGCAGGAAATAGGTTTTGTGGAGCAAGTTGTTCACGCTCTCATTTATGCATCAGGGTTACCCAAGGTCAGGCCTTTTGAGGTTGTAGTTTTTGAAAGGGGCCAGGTTGGACAGGTAATTTCGTTGAGTGAGGATCTGGCTGAAATATTGCTACTTTCCACAAGCGCCGTGAAGGTTGGAGACAAAGTTTGTCGAACACAAACCCCCCTAACGGTTGGTGTGGGAGAGGCGCTTTTGGGAGCTAGCGTTGATGCACTCTGTAACCCGTTTTCTGGGAGGATCCCAAGGGGTTCATTATCGCCCAGACCTCTGGTTACTACGCCCCTGGGTATAGGGTACAGAAAAAACGTGGATAGGCCTTTTGAAACCGGGGTAACGATAGTAGACCTTGCAGTTCCATTAGGAAAAGGACAAAGAGAACTGGTAATAGGAGATAGAAAAAGCGGAAAAACACCCTTTTTGCAGCAAGTGATTTTGACCCAAGCTCGCCAAGGAACAATTTGCGTCTATACCGCTATTGCCAAGAGATGGTTTGATACACAAAATACGATTGCTTTTTTTAAAAAGAACGGCGTTGACAAAAATATAGTCACAGTTGTTTCTGGACCGGCAGGAGCTCCAGGTCTAGTTTTTCTAACGCCTTATACAGCCATTACCATCGCGGAGTATTTTAGGGATCAGGGAAAGGACGTTTTGGTTGTTCTTGATGATATGACCGCCCATGCGAAGTATTACCGAGAAATTACTCTTTCAGCAAGGCGGTTTCCAGGAAGAAGCGCTTATCCTGGCGATATCTTTTTCGTACAATCGAGAATACTCGAAAGAGCTGGCAACTTTATTAAGGGTTCGATAACTTGTCTTCCTGTGGCCGAGACCGTTTTTAGAGATTTTTCCGGCTATATTCAAACAAACTTGATGTCCATGACAGACGGCCACATATTTTTTGATGGAGAGTATTTCAACCAAGGGAGACGTCCCGCAATCAACGCATTCCTTTCGGTTACTCGAGTAGGTTTGCAAGCCCAATCCCCAATAGTTAGAGATATAAATCGCGAGCTAAGTAGGTTTATGGTCTACTATGACGAAATGCAACAATTTATGCATTTCGGTTCTGAACTGAGTCTAGAAACTAGACGTACCCTTTCGCTGGGGGATCGAATTGTGGCTTGTTTTGACCAAGGACCAGAGATAATCATACCCATGAACGCTAGCGCTATCCTTTTTGCAGCTCTTTGGGCAGGATTTTGGAGAGAAGTTGAAATTCCAACAATGAAGTTTGAAATGCAGAACCTGGTTGCAAAGTATATAAAAGATTCGGATTATCGAGCGAAAATTAATAGCCTCATCGAACATAGTAAGGATTTAGCAGATTTAGTTTCTAAACTTAAGAATAATGAAGGTTTGATTTTAGAAGGCAGCGGGGGTGAGAAGGAATATAGGAAAAACTAGATGCTTGATGAAAAACTTATTGTCCAAGAGATATCCCAAATAGAAGGGCTGGGAGTCTTGGTGAAGGCTTATGCAGAAATAGCTTCGGTTAGAATGAAAAAAACCAGGGTTAATGTCTTAGCCAATAGAGATTTTCTGGCCGAGATTGTGCGGGTGTTTGACGAGGTAAGAGCGTCCTACGCAAAAGAAATTCTGGCACTTTCTAAGAGGAAAGGCCTCAAGAAAGGAGAAAAGATTACCTTCCTTGGGCACAACGGGAAAACGGTTTCAGTTTTGCTATCTGCGAATACGGGACTTTATGGGGAAATTGTGCAGTCAACGCTTAATTTATTTATGGAGGAGGTAAGAAAAAATATAAGTGAAGTAACGATAATCGGGAAACATGGCCTATCTTTATTTCTAGGCGAGGAGCAAGAAAGACCCTATTCCTACTTTGATTTGCCGGACGACAAGATTGAAACTACGCAACTTTCCAACATAATAAGGCACATCGTTCAGTACGAAGAAATCCACGTTTTTTACGGGAAATTCCAAAGCGTGATAAAACAGATTCCCTCAACTTTTGAAATTTCTGCGGGCATAACTTTAAGTGAGGAAAGGTCAAAAACATTGATTAAATACCTTTTTGAACCCTCTTTGGAAAAAATTCTGATGTTTTTCGAAACTGAAATTTTTGGCTCACTTTTTGAGCAGGTTGTGAGAGAATCGGCGCTTGCCAAATTTGCATCGCGCGTGATGGCTATGAATCGTGCTGATGGAAATATTAAAATTGAGCTCAAGCGGCTCTTGTTAGAAAAGACTCGTATAAACCATAGAGCTCTCAATAGAAAACAGTTAAATTCATTAATCTCCGCTTATGGATATGAAAGGAAATATGGATAGTAATGGAAAGGTAGTGGGGGTTAAGGGACAGGTGATTGAGGTGGTTTTTGATGGGGAAAAACCCTTCGTACACGACGTGTTAATTTTTGCTGAGGATCCAAGTATTAGGGCAGAAGTGTATTCGTCATCCAAGGAAAATTCTTTTTTTTGCCTCGCCCTCTCTTCCGTAGAAAAGCTCTTTCGGGGAGCTAGGATGATTAATACAGGAAGGCAGATACTTTTTCCGGTGGGGGAGGCGCTTCTTGGGAGAGCTGTAAATATATTTGGAGCTCCATATGACACTCTCGGTGCTATAAAGGCTAGTGATTTTATGCCAATACATCGGATTCCGGAAGTCGGCACGGCGATTTCTATGGAGGAGAAGCTCGTTGAAACCGGAATTAAGATAATAGATCTTTTTGCTCCGCTTTTAAAAGGGGGCAAAATGGGCCTTTTTGGAGGAGCGGGAGTAGGAAAGACAATGCTCCTTACGGAAATATTGCATAACGTGGTTTCTTCACAGAAGAACTTCGTATCTGTTTTCGCTGGTGTTGGCGAAAGAACCCGGGAGGCCCTCGAGCTTTATGAAGCACTTAAAGTAAGCCAAGTTTTATCCGCCTCCAGCCTTGTCTTTGGGCAAATGGGAGAAAGTCCGGCGGTAAGATTCCTATCTGCTTATTCAGCCGCAACGTTGGCAGAATATTTTAGGGATAAGGCAGGGAAGGACGTACTTTTTTTCATCGACAATGTTTTTAGGTTTGCGCAGGCAGGAAACGAGATTTCAGTTTTGACAGATTCGTTTCCGTCGGAAGATGGATATCAGGCTACCCTTGAAAGTGATATTGCAACCTTTCAGGAAAGACTTGTCTCGACTGATAAAAATATAGTTTCCGTAGTTGAGGCGATTTATGTCCCAGCAGATGATTTATTGGATAATGCAGTCCAGACAATTTTTCCATATCTTGAAAGTATAGTAGTGCTCTCAAGAGACGTATACCAGGAAGGACTTCTTCCAGCTATCGATATATTGTCATCAACTTCGACTGCTATTGAACCAAGAGTAGTTGGTAAAATACATTTTGATATAAATAAACGAGCTAAAAATCTTCTTAAAGAGGCAGCAAGTTTGCAAAGAATAGTTGCGCTAGTCGGGGAAAGTGAACTTTCGAAAGAGGATCAAACGATGTATCACAGGGCCAAAAAGCTTCGAAATTACATGACTCAACGATTTTTTGTTGCGCAGGGTCAGAAGGGAGAGCAAGGCACTTTTGTTCCTTTAAACACGACCCTCGCGGATACCAAAGACATACTTGACGGGAAGTATGATTCAGTCGCTGAAGAAAAGTTTCTTTACATCGCGAGCGCTAAAAACTTATTAGTTCGATGAAAAACCCCGGACTTTATTTAAAGGTAAGAAATAGAGAGTTACTTATATTTGACGGTCCAGTTAAATCTGTTACATCGTTCAATGATAAAGGATTCTTTGATGTCTTACCCCAGCACGCAAATTTTATTTCGCTGATTAGAAGATTATTGGCCTTTCGCGATACGGGAGATCAAAAAAGAGAAATAAAATTCGATTCAGCAATAATGAGAGTCTATAGAGAGAATATTGATGTGTATCTGGGGATAAAAAGGTGAATTTCCGCTTGGTTTCGGAGATATTTTCCTGCGGAAATCGTGATACTATAAAGTCCATTAGGTGTTAATTTTATAAACCATTGTAAGCTGTGTAAAACGCGGGAAATCCGAAGAGAAATTTGATCTATAGGGTAGACTCCCGAAATTTATCAGACTCAAATATTGAGTGCTAGATATTTAGAGGTGTCTTTTTAGCAGTAGCAACGGGCATTTACGTAATTCTTTTAAGGGAGAGAAATTATTGTGTATTCGACGTACCAATAGCTCTAGGCAATCCGGCTTCGTCCTATACAATTTCCGAAGAATGGTGAAAACGAGTTAAGATGATAACAGTTATGGCACGAATAGTGTGTGCGGATATTATCTAGCCATGCCTAAATTAGAGTGAAAAGAAGAGTGAAAAATATTATTTTGGTGTTTTTTCCAATATTGATATAATTACAGAAATGCAAAATAACAAACAGTACGACCCTATGGAGATAGAGTCCAAATGGCAAAAAATTTGGGATGAGAAAAAGATATATTCTCCGGAAACGGCTAAAGCAAAGAAACCCTTTTATAATCTGATGATGTTTCCATATCCATCTGCTGAAGGGCTTCATGTAGGGAATACCTACGCCTTTGTCGGAGCAGACATCTTCGGACGATTCACGCGTATGCAAGGTTTTGACGTATTTGAGCCCATTGGTCTAGATGGATTTGGTATTCATTCTGAAAACTATGCCCTTAAAAAGGGTGAGCATCCGGAAAGCCTTGCCAAGAAAACTAAAGAAAGGTTTTATAAGCAACTCCATATAATAGGGAATTCATTCGACTGGACAAAAACTTTAGAAACATATGATATAGATTATTATAGATGGACACAGTGGATTTTTGTCAGAATGTTCAAGGAAGGTCTGGCTTACAGAAAGAAAGCAAAAGTTAATTGGTGCCCGTCTTGCAGAACGGTTTTGGCCGATGAGCAAGTGATTGCTGGAAACTGCGAAAGGTGTTCAAGCCACGTCAGCGAAAAAGAGCTCGACCAATGGTTTTTCCGTCAGGCAACAGGAGTTAGACCGAACGGAACTCTTTACCCCGATTCTCTTCTGGCCAACTTAGATAAAATTGACTGGAGCGAGAAAGTAAAAATTGCCCAAAGAAATTGGATAGGTCGTTCAGAAGGAACATTGATAAAGTTTGAACTAATAGGAATTACCGGACAGGCTGATAATAAACATACATTGGAAGTTTTTACAACCCGCCCCGACACTCTAAATGCAGCTACCTTCATCGTTATTTCTCCAGAGGTTGCTAAGAAATGGATCAATATAGGATGGAAGACATCGGACGATATCAGAAAATACATAGACTACGCCATAAACAAGCGAGGGGAGGTTAACAGGGATGCGGAAAGAAAAAAGTCCGGAATATTTGCAGAGTTTTTTGCAATAAATCCTCTTACAGAGGAGAAAATCCCAGTATGGGTTTCCGAGTACGTTTTAGCCGACTACGCAACAGGATCTATAATGGGAGTTCCAGCTCATGACGAGCACGATAGAGAATTTGCCCAGAAGTTTGACCTTCCCATTTTAAATAAAAAACCCGAGAAGTCTCTTTGGAGAAAAATAGAAGAAGAAGGTTGGGGAAAGCTTCATGTAGTTTACCATTTGAGGGACTGGTTAGTTTCCAGACAACGCTATTGGGGTCCGCCAATTCCTATGATTTTCTGCGAAAGCTGCGCGAAAGAAGCAAAAGGCGAAAGGGAAGATATGCCTGGTTGGTATTCCGTTGACGAGAAGGATTTGCCGGTCAAGCTTCCATTTGTGGAGAACTACCAACCAAGGGGTACGGGAGTTTCTCCCTTGGCGCAAGATGCCGCATTTTACAAAGTAAAATGTCCGGGTTGCAGGAAAGATGCAAGGCGGGAAACCGACGTTTCCGATACTTTTTTGGATAGCGCGTGGTACTATCTTCGTTACCCGAGTATTGGTGTCAAAGACCATGCTTGGGATCCTGAAATAACCAGAAAATGGCTCCCCGTTAATATGTATATCGGTGGAGCAGAACACTCTGTACTTCATCTCTTATACTCACGCTTCCTGACTATGGTTTTTAAAGATTGGGGACTTACGGACTTTGAAGAACCTTTTACCCGATTTTACGCACACGGCCTCTTAATCAAAGAGGGAGCAAAGATAAGTAAATCCAAGGGAAACATAATCGTTCCCGACCAATACATCGAAAAATACGGAGCAGACACTCTAAGGCTATATCTTATGTTTTTGGGTCCATATGACGCGGGCGGAGATTTTAGGGACACGGGGATTGAGGGGGTAAGAAAGTTTCTAAATCGCGTTTGGATCCTTTGTATTAAACATAAAGATTTCATTTTGGAAGATGAAAAGGATGCTAAGGAAATATTAGTCAAAATGCATCAAACTATAAAGAAAGTGAGCAAAGATATCGAAAATTTGAGATATAACACAGCAATTTCAGCCATAATGGAGTTTGTTAATCTTTTAACGAAGAAGGCGCAAGGTAAGATAAAACGGGCGAAAAATATTCGCTGTGCCGAGTGGGACGAAGCCCTAAAGACCCTGCTTCTTCTTCTGGCTCCCTTTACACCACACCTGACCGAGGAGATTTGGACTGAATATTTAGGAGAGAAATTCTCAATTCACACGACTCCCTGGCCCAAATTTAATCCCGAGTTTGTTAAAGAGGAAGAGCTTACGCTAATAATCCAAATAAATGGTAAAAAGAGAGGAGAGCTAAGGTTAGATCGGGAGACAGGAAATGATGCAACAAAGGTAGACGAGCTTTCAAAGGCGAATGTCAAGGTGGCTAAGTGGCTTGAAGGAAAGGCAGTAAAAAAGACCGTATTCGTGGCAGGACGGCTGATAAACTTCGTTATCTAACCTCAAACGGAGCTATTTACAAATTGACTTTTTGGTATATATTTGGGGCACTATGGAAGAATTCTTCTTTAAGAACCGTATTCCTTTGGGTCTACTCACTGTCGGTATATTAGTCGTTTCAGTTGGAGTTTTTGCACTAAAAGGTAACTTAGTATCAGAAGATAAAGTTGAAGTCCTAGAGGGCGCTACAGAGGCCCAGGTTAACGATTTTGTCGTCGTCGAGATCGCTGGTAGTGTGACATCTCCAGGTGTTTATAAAATGCCGAAAGAATCCCGGATAGAAGACGTATTAGTTGCTGCCGGCGGTTTGACGGTAAATGCTAATAGAGTTTGGGTCGAAAAAACACTTAATAGGGCAGCCAGATTAACTGACGGACAGAAGATTTACATTCCGTCGATAGATGATCACTCTAGTGTGTCGAGTGCTAGCAATTATGGAGTATATCAAACTGATACAGCGGGTCAGGGGAGTGGTCTTATCAATATCAACACAGCAAGCGCAAGTGAACTAGAATCTCTAAATGGAATTGGCCCTGTTTACGCCCAAAAAATCATTGAACAACGTCCTTACTCAAACATAGGAGAACTGACTTCTAAAAAGGTTATCCCTCAATCTACCTATGAAAAAATTAATAACGAAATCTCCGTTTATTAATGAAATACCTCTTATGGATTTTCCTCATTTTCTTACTTTCTTTACGTCTAATAACCTTTAACCATCCCTTTTTGGAAGGACAAAAAATTAGGATAGGCGACACGGTTTCGGGAGAGCCGATTAAATATTCTTATTACCAATCAATAAGTCTTGCGGGACTAAAAATATATTTGCCTATCTTTCCCGAAATTTCTTATGGAGACTTTTTAATAGTTGAAGGATTTGTCAACGGTCGTGACCTAAAAGATCCGGTTTTGATAGAACATAGAAAAGCCCGGGGATTTCTTTACAAGTTGAGGGAGGAATTATTGGACAATATCAAAAGAGCCCTGCCAGAACCCCACTCGAGTCTTTTGGCGGGAGTTACTTTGGGAATAAAAAGCGGGATGCGGCCCGATTTCTGGGATGCCCTAAAAAAAACGGGTACTCTGCACGTAGTTGTAGCCTCGGGAATGAACGTGACATTGGTTGCTGGGTTTTTACTAAGCTCTTTGACGTTAGTTCTTACGCGCAAGAGGGCAATTCCCCTTGCGATTGCCGGTATCTGGTTTTATGCGCTGCTTTCTGGTTTTGATGCTCCGGTCATACGTGCGGCCATAATGGGCTCGATGGCCTTTGTTGCCCAAAAAGTGGGAAGAATTAGTTTTGCCTGGCGAGGACTCATACTTTCCGCCTTAGTAATGTTAATCGTGAACCCAAGCTGGGTAAAGGATATCGGTTTTATCCTTTCTTTTTTGGCAACTGCTTCAATTCTGACCTTTGAACCCAAACTTGAGAAGACTTTTTCCTTCTTACCCAAAATAATAAAGGAAAACTTCGCAATTTCTTTAGCTGCCCAAGTGGGAGTGGCGCCGGTAATTTTTGTTTCTTTCGGCCAGTTTAACCTTCTTTCTCCGTTAATAAATACCCTTATCGCACCAGTTATCGCTCCCATGACCATAATTACCGGAATCGGTAGTCTAATCGGTCTTCTAGTACCCGAGGTTGGAAAACTTTTACTACTTTTAGCTTATCCTTTGACCAGCTATTTTATTGAGGTAGTCAATTTGTTTGGATAAAGGGATACGATTTCGGTTTGTCAGATTTTCGGATATTCAGATATCAGTTTCTCAGTTTTTCAGATTGTTTAAATCCGAAAATCCGATTAGCCGGTATCCGATTTTCTGACAAACTGGTAAACAGGCAAATTAAATGACAAACACTTGGAAATACCTATTAGGCGTTATTACACTTGCTGTTTTAACCGCCCTCGCGACTATTTTTTCAGTTCCTGATGAGAAGCTCCACCTAATTGCCTGCGACGTAGGGCAGGGTGATGCGATTTTGGCTATCTATAAAACCAACCAGATTCTTATTGATGGAGGACCAGATAGAAAGGTTTTAGACTGTTTGGCCAAATATTTGCCCTTTTGGGATAAGAGTATTGAAGTAGTCGTTCTTACCCATCCTCAACAGGACCACTATGGGGGACTAATTGAAGTTTTTCAAAGTTATGAGGTTGAGACATTTGTTGCCAACGCAGTTGATTCTGACAGCGAAGGTTATCAAGTGCTAAAAAACCTTGTAGAGGGTAGTGGCGCAAAGATAGTCAATCCTGATGAAGAAACTGCTATCCGATTGGGATTGTTATATTTAGATATATTGCACCCATCGGGGCAATATATCCTGAGCGAAGTCGAAGGATCAGATAATGGAGTTCTGGGTGCTTTTACCACAAATCGAGACTTAAATGAGTTTTCGGTGGTGGCTATTTTAAGCTTGGGAGAATTTGACGCGTTACTGACCGGCGATATCGGTCCCGAGATAATCCCAGATATATTGGCTGGAGGAGAGATAAAAGACGTTGAGTATATCAAAATACCTCACCATGGAAGCAAGAATGGATTGACCCTTAAATTCCTTGAGGCAAGTATGCCTGAAGTAGCAGTTATTTCCGCCGGGAAAAATAACAGGTACGGTCATCCGCATCAAGAAACACTAAAAATATTACGTGATAAAGATATAAAGATATTACGAACTGATGAGATTGGGGATGTAGAAATAATAACAGATGGAGAAAGTTGGCAAATCAGAAATTAACGTAATCTTTCGGGCCCCGTGGGCTTTTCTTTAGGAAAAAAGCGGTAATATGCTTCACCGACGAACTCTTCAACGCTTGTTGCTTCGATTTTCGGAAGATCAAAATTTGCTATTAATTCGGGATCAAGTTCGAGGCTACTCACGAGTCCATTTAGAGTCTTTGTTCTTCTTTCTAGTTCTTGCGAAACAAGACCTGAAACTACCTCCTTTTGGTTAACATGTAATGACGCAATATGGTTGAGAAGCCTTTCCAAACTTTCTAAATCCTTTTTCATAGCTGGGATTGTACCACCTGTTGTGTAAAAAATTCAAATAAGATGTAGAATTTTAAGTATGCAAGACAAGATCCTTGAGGCCATTAAGAAAGCCATTGGGATAGAGGAGGTCCACATTGAAGCTCCAGAGATTGAAGTTTATGGTGACTATTCAACAAATGTGGCTATGGTTCTGGCAAAAAAGGAAGGCAAAAATCCCAAGGAAGTTGCCAAGGAACTTTTGCAAAAGATATTAAGCGATAAAGATATAAAGATATTATGCGAGAAAGTTGAGATTGCAGGACCGGGATTTATAAATTTCTGGCTTTCTTACGAGGCCCTTCTTGGAAATCTCAAAGAAGTTAATATTAAGGGAGAAGAATACGGTTCATCGGGACTTGGGGGTGGAAAGTGCGTTGTAATCGATTATTCCGCGCCGAACATTGCCAAGCGTTTCGGTATCGGTCACCTAAGATCCACAGTTATTGGACAGGCTCTTTATAACCTTTATAAATTTTTGGGATACAAGGTTATTGGCGATAATCACATAGGCGATTGGGGGACGCAATTCGGAACACTTCTTTACCAGATCGATTCTAAAGGGCTAAATCCTGCAAAATTGACTGTCGATGAGCTGGAAAACCTTTATGTGGAGTTTAATTCCGAGGCCCAAAAATACGAAAAATTGTGGGATGAGGCGAGAGGTTGGTTTAAAAAATTAGAAGAAAAAGACCCAAAAGCTAAGGAAGTTTGGAAGGCAGTTCTTAATACATCCCTTCGCGAATTTAATCGTATCTACGAACTTCTGGGAGTTAAGATTGACTATACCCATGGAGAAAGCTTCTATGAGGATAAAATGATGGAAATCTTGGATGAGCTAAGAAAAAAAGGGTTAGTCAAAAAGAGTGAGGGGGCGGAAATAATTGAACTTGCAGGAATGACTCCAGCGATGTTGACTAAATCGGATGGGACGACAACCTACTTTACCAGAGATCTTGCAACTATCAAATTTAGAATTGGGGAGTGGAATCCGGATATCGTGATATATGAAGTTGGTAATGATCAAATATTACATTTCCGCCAGGTTTTTGCTGCAACAAAACTTATTAACTGGAACAATAAGATACATTACGAGCATGTTGCTCATGGTTTGATACGTCTTCCTCATGGCAAGATGTCTACAAGACATGGTGAGACGGTAAAACTTGAGGATGTATTGAATGAGGCGATAGCTAGGGCCAAAAATATTATTGATAAGTCGGAGACCCCACTCCGCCACGGCTTCGCGGGGCAAGCGGGAAGAGGATTAAGTCATTCCGAGAAGGATAATGTTGCAAAAGCTGTTGGAATTGGGGCTGTAAAGTATTTTGACCTCACACACCATCCTGCAACAGATATTATCTTTGATTGGGACAAAATTTTTGTTTTGGAGGGGAATAGCGCACCGTACTTGCAGTATACATATGCAAGAACGCAAAGCGTTCTGCGTAAAACTCAAAAACTCAAAAACTCAAAAACTCCAAATTTGAAGATTGGAAATCCTTCGACTTCGCTCAGGCCTTCGGCTCTGAGGCTCAGGCTCGAAGAGATGGTGAGCCTGTCGAACCAGTGGAAAGTGGAAACTAACGCGGAAGAAATTTTGGTTCTTCGCAGTTTAGTCAGATTTTCTGATGTAATAGTGAGCGCCGCCAAAAATTACTCACCCAACCTATTGACAAATTATTTGTTTAACCTTGCCCAAAAATACAACAATTTCTATAATTTGCATAGAATCCTTCCTTCTGAAAAAGAAATTGGAGATTGGAAATTGGAAATTGGAAATTTTCGCTTGGCTCTGACAAGGGGGGTAGGACAGGTTCTCAATAACGGATTGACAATTCTTGGGATCGAAACGCCCGAAAAGATGTAGTTACTCCAAGAGGTTCGAGGCTACCAGGAAGTAAATAGTAACCGAGAGGAGGTCCTGGACTATGGTTGCAATTGGACCGCTGGCATTGGCGGGATCGAGATTGAGTCTTCGAAAAAAAATTGGAAGAATAATCCCCGTAAAGATTGAAGACTCAATCGCAAAAAACATCGAAAGAGTAACAGCCAGGCTTAAATTGGAGTCGCCGTGTAAAAAGAAAATTATTACGTAAAGCCCTGCTGCCAAAATTACAGCCATTATAGTTACAATTACGAACTGCTTGAGGAAATATTTAAAGAAATGTATGCCTTTATGGATGGCGATGTCCCTTATCACAAAAGATTCCATCTGTGTTCCTACGGCATCGGAAATGTATACAACAAGAGGGATAAATGAAGCCAAGAGGATGTTTCTTGAAAGAGTGTCCTCAAAAGCACCGATGATTTGAGCAGCCAGAAGTCCTCCGAGAAGCCCCAAAACAAGCCATGGGAGCCTGTGGCGTACCGAGGTTCCCACCTTGAGGCGCATGATATTATCTATCTGCTCGTCGGCAGGTTTTTGTTGGGGATCCACTCTTTAAATATATGCTATTGGGGATTTTTTTAGCAATACTCCTTTAAATCAGACACTTTTTGTCGTAATATAGCCCAAGGCTAGTATGAAATATAGTCTTTCAACACTTCCTAATAGATTTAGAGTGCTGGTAGTTTCCATGCCCCAACTCGAATCGGCGACGGTAACAATATGGGTAAAAACAGGCTCCAGGATGGAGGAAGCAAGAGTAAGTGGTATTTCCCATTTCTTAGAGCACATGGTTTTTAAGGGCAGCAAGAAGCGTCCCTCTGCCAAAGAGATTTTTGGAGCAGTTGATGCAATTGGTGGAGACTTCAACGCTGCTACGAGTAAAGACTGGACCAATTTCTATATTAAAGTTCGATCTTCGAACCTAGAAGAAGCATTCGACGTACTTTCCGACATGATTCTAAATCCGCTGCTTTTGACTGAGGAGCTAGAGCGGGAGAAGGGGGTAATTGTCGAAGAACTAAGGATGCATGAAGATACACCGATGATACATATTGGTGACGTTTTTGAGCAACTTATTTTTCAAGGAAATTCCTTAGGACGGGATATTATTGGCACAGAAAAAACCATAAGAAGTGTTAAAAGAGATGATTTTGTACGATATAGATCGATATATTATCACACTAGAAATATGCTCCTCACTATTGCGGGCGGGGTCAAGGAACATGATGTAACCAATTTGACCAATAAGTATTTTAGGGACCTTAATAGTTTAGGGAGGACGGTTAAGGGAAAAAACTTCAGATCTTCACAAAAAAAGCCTATGGTAAAACTTCACTCAAAGAAGAAAGAACAGGGCCATTTTATTCTGGGGTATTTGGGTAATGGAAGAACATATGAAGGAAAATACATCGACTCTGTCTTAGCAGTAATCCTAGGGGGAGGAGCAAGCTCCAGGCTCTTTATTGAGGTAAGGGAGAGAAGGGGATTGGCTTATGCCGTAAAAACGAGCTTCGAAAGATATTTAGAAACAGGGTATATAGGAACTCAGGCAGGAGTAGATGTAAAAAGGATTGATGAAGCGATTAAAGTAACATTGGGTGAGCATTACAAGCTTGCAAATGGAAAGTCTCCGATTAGCGCAAAAGAGCTTAAAAAGGCAAAGGAATTTATAAAAGGCAATGTAGCTTTGAGCCTAGAGGACACAAGAGATGTAGATAGCTTTTTTGGCGAACAGGCCCTTTTTCTTGAAGAGGTGCTTACGCCCGAAGAGGTATTCAAAAAGATTGATGCGGTAAGTGTCGAGGACGTTGTACGTGCGGCTAAGAAGCTTTTTAGGCAAGATCGGCTCAATTTGGCCATCATTGGGCCTTACGAAAGTCAAGAGCGTTTTGAAAAACTAATTAAATGAGAGGGTTAGAATTTCCAATAATAGGCACGAAAATTCCCCACGTTACTAAAAAATTTGATCTAACAAGCCCCAAAGGAAGGAAAGAGTACTTCAAAGCTAAATCTGGTGAAGAAATTAGGAGTCTTAAAAAATATTTGAAAAAGAGTAATTTTATAGCTTATCTTATTGGTAAAAAGAATTCAGGTAAAGGAACTTATGCTAAATTATTTATTGAAATATTTGGAGAAGAAAATGTTACCCACCTTTCAGTGGGGGATTTGGTTCGTGAATATGGTGCGAATTGGGACAGGTTCTCTAAAAGCAAGTCTTTGGTAAAGCTTAAGAGTTTATATAGAGGTTATGTTTCTTTCGACGAAGCTATAAAACAATTATTGAGTAGAAGTACTAAAAGTCTTTTGCCTACAGAATTTATTCTGGCTTTACTTAAGTTGCGAATAGGAGAACTCAAAGGTAAAAGTATTTTTGTAGACGGCTTACCGAGAGAGCTAGATCAGGTTTCCTACTCGCTTTTCTTTAGGGACTTAGCGGGCTACACCGAGGCTCCGGATTTTTTTGTCTTGATAGATATTCCCGAGGCTGTTATCGATGAGAGGATTAAATATAGAGTGGTTTGTCCCTTATGTAACACTTCAAGAAACAAAAAACTCCTCATTACGAGTAAAGTTGGTTATGATTCTAAAAGAAGAGAATTTTATCTTTCGTGCGACAATCCAAGCTGTAATAGTGCAAGGATGGAAAAGAAAGAAGGCGACGAGCTTGGAATAGAGCCAATAAGACCAAGGCTAATAAAAGACGAGGAGATTTTAAAATCAGTTTTTTCCCTACATGGTATAGGCAGAATTTTATTAAGAAATCACGTTCCCAAAGGTTTAGCAAAAAAATATTTTGACGACTACGAGCTTACTCCGGAATACGTGCTTAAATGGGACAATTCAAGAAAAAGGGTTAAGGTGATTGAAAAGCCTTGGACAGTAGTTGACGATGAGGGGAAAGAAAGCTTTAGTCTCATGGCTCCTGTCGTATTTATAAGCTTATTAAAACAGTTGGCAGAGGTATTAAATATCTAATATGAATGCGGAACAAGGGAAACCCTTCGGAGAAGCCTACATGGCCTCTTACGCAGAGGTACCACAAGAACCAGTCAGAGATGAATCTGTTGCTATAAAAAAATTATCAGGACATCTCAGGCTCTTTGATCCTTTAGATATAGACCGCGCTAGGAATTGGTACCATTCAAATTACGAGAGCTTGTGCCTGGCATATGGTGAAGATAGGGTTAATGGTTTTCTTTTAAGTATGGCCTTCGGAGTTCCTGATAAACCTGGTCGGGGTGCTGGGAATTCCTGTCCGCCTCTGGCGGAGAACCCTTGATTCAGTCGGGGTAGCTGGATTCGAACCAGCGGCCTCATCGTCCCGAACGATGCGCGCTACCACTGCGCTATACCCCGGCGTTGTTAATTTTCAAGGGAAACGTGGCGTGGTACCGATCCACCACACCCCGAGTTTACCCTGAGCGGAGTCGAAGGGTGCCCCTGGCCAGAATTGAACTGACATCCTCAGCTTAGGACGCCGCTGCTCTGTCCGTTGAGCTACAGGGGCTTAGTTAGCGCTATTTTACCACAAAGAGGTTATTTTATAGTTACTGCGTAGAGGTTGGGGAGGGTGTCGGTAGCACCGAGATTTGTGAGAATAATAATTCTGTCGGTAGAGAGAATCGGAAATGCGTTTGGGGTAATATACGAGCCAGAATAGACAACCTGACGGTTGGTCCCATCGTAGTCCATGATTGTTACCTTCCCTTCTTGAGCCAATACCAGGTGGCCTGAAGTTGAGAACCAGGTAAGTTTTGGAATAGAATTTCCAGTTTCCACAATTTCTGAATTGGTTACTCTATTCCAGTTTCCAATTTGGGTTTCTTCTTCCGAAATCAAAAAATTTCTGTCTTCTTTGATATCGTAAACATAAGTTCTACCCTCCTTAATATCCCTTTCTTGTTTTTGGGTTGAGGCGCCTGGGAGCTCTTTGACTACCCCCGATGGAATTATAGCCTCCGAGCTTGCCTGGTAGAGAATTTTGGTCTCATCAGGGGAGAAGGTTAAATATTTCGTTTTCCTAGTTAAAATATCGGCAATTTCGGGATGCAAGCTTTTGACTTGTGCAGCGAGTTTTAAATCAGCCTTCTTTTGCCACTCGGCAAGTAGTTCCTCTTTCTTTGTGGCGACATTTACCCTCTCCCTTTGGGGGGTGAATGTCCCCGCATCGAGCACAAAAACTCCTGTGAGTGTGGTTAGCATTATTTCCCTTCCGTCCGGAGAAAATGTCCAAGTAGCGCCTCTCAAATCGCCATCTGTAATTTGCCTTGGTTCTCGGGCAAATCCAAGAGGAAGATTTAGAGTGTCTATGACCCAGAGACCCCCACTATCATTTCCATTTGCAACCGCTACCGAATAGGCAATTCTTCCGAAGTCGGACGAAGCAACGGGGAAAATACTTCCCGAGAAACTTACGGGTGTTAAGGAGGGGACTGACTTAAATAGATGGGCGATAGCCTCTGTAACAATTTCCTTTTGAATTTCTAACCTCTTACCCCAGGTAATATAACCCTCTTTTCTGAATTCTATATCGTAAGTGCCTGGAGAGAGCGAGATTGTTGTATCTGTTGCATTTACTAGCTCGCCATTTACAAAAACCTGGGCGCCTGATGGATCAGATTCAACCACCAAAAGGCCATTTGGGCTAAATTTAAAGGTTTTTATATCAAACCTGTAACCTCTTGCATAAAGAGATACAAAAAGTCCCAGAACGCCGACTACAATTAAGGTTATCAAAAAAACTGCAACTCTGACTTTTGTCACGACCTAATTGTACACTATTTGAAGCTGTTTTGCCCACTTGTTGCCCCTTAAAAATCTTCATATAATGCGACGGCAAAGGGATTAGTGCATAGTGGGAGGAGCATAGTCTAAAACATCATAAGATATCAAAATAAATCAGTTTTTCAGGTTATCAGTTAATCGGATTTCTGTTGATCGGTTGACCGGATTAAATCTGACAATCAGAGAAACTGGAGTCTGAAAACCCGATAAACCGATAAACTGGAATATGTTACGAAAAAACATCGCCATTGACCTAGGCACAGCCAACACCCTTGTTTGGGTGGCTGGTGAGGGGCTTGTTGCTAACGAACCCACAGTGGTCGCAATCTCGGCCGAAGACAGTAAAGTTGTAGCCGTTGGCGAGGACGCGAAAAGGATGCTTGGTCGTACTCCGGAAAGCTTGATTGCCAGCCGTCCCATGAGGGAAGGGGTCATTGCAGATTATCAGGTGACAGAGGCGATGCTTCGCTATTTTATCGGTAAAGTCACGGGGCGTTTTCAGTTATTTAAGCCAGAAGTAATGGTTTGTGTACCAGCCGGGTGTACGCAAGTAGAAAGAAGGGCCGCGCTTGACGCGACTCTCGCCGCTGGAGCATCGCACGCCTATCTAATAGATGAACCATTGGCAGCAGCGATAGGCGCTGGGATCCCAGTTTCTGCGCCTTCTGGACATATGATAATCGACTCCGGAGGAGGAGCGACTGAAGCTGCTGTGATTTCTTTAGGAGGAGTAGTCGTTCATAAAAGCGTAAGGATTGCTGGAAACAAGATTGATGAAGCTATTCAAGATTATCTTAAAAAGACGCACAATCTGATAGTGGGAGACCAGACCGCCGAGGACATTAAGATTAAGATAGGTTCTGCAACGACTCTTGCCAAAGAAGAAAAGCTCGAAATTTCTGGTCGCGACTTGGTCTTTGGACTCCCAAGAAGCCTGGTAATCACCTCTGGAGAGATTACCGAGGCTATAAGAGGCCCACTCATGCAGATAATTGGAGCTGTTAAGGCGGTTTTGGAAGATACTCCGCCGGAGCTTGCAGCGGATATAATAGATAAAGGAATAGTCATGAGTGGAGGCACGGGCTTACTTCGTAATTTTAACAAGCTTATGACAGAAGAAACTGGAGTTCCTGCGCACGTTGCTGAAGACCCAATGCTTTGTGTGGTAAGGGGGACAGGCTTAGTACTTGAGAATATAGAACTTTGGAAGAGGAGTGTGACAACAAAGAGGTAAAGCCCTTTTATAGGAACTAGAGGGTGCTAATTTACCCCTAAAAACCGAGGAAATACGGAAAAAAATCATCACGGATGGTATAAATTGGGAAATTGGTGGAGTAGGAATATTCTTGATATTAGGTTGTATAGTAATTATGGTGATATCATCTACCAAGTGGATAATTTGAGGATAAGAGAAATATCTTCCTATATAAATTTCGATGAAAAAATGTGTACAAAAAAGGCTAAATACAGGAATATTAAAAAGCATTAATATAACCTCTAGTATACGTTTTGATTAACGAGAATCAGTAAATGGGAGGAATGAAGCAGTATGAATAGACCGAATTTAACGCAATAGATATAGGATACTATATAGTACATCATATTAAGTTATAATATAAATAGTAGTTGAGGCTAAATGACCTTAAAGACAGAAAAATCGAGTGTGATACACTAAAAAGCAAATAGAACCCAAAATAAAGTGTTAAAAATTGACCGAAAATACGGGAATATCCTAGGAATTAATATTAGTAGCACTCCAAGAAGCAGAGTGCTAACGTTAGTACGCTCTAGGCTCGCTAGTAAAAGAAAATTCTACATTGTTACCCCAAATCCGGAGATTGTTTTGAAAGCCGTGAGTGATAAAAGGTTGGCCAAAATTATTAATAGTGCCGACTTGGCGATCGCCGACGGGGTGGGACTTGTTCAAGCTGCTAAGTTCTTATCGATGGCTAGTCCTAAAAATAGTTTTCTAAAGATTCCTTTTTGCTTTTTTCAAGGACTTTGGGTGGGTTTGGCGACCTTTTTGGATAAGGACTGGCTTTTTAGGGAACTAAGACCCATTAAGGGTAGGGAAATGTTTCTAGAATTAGTCAGACTTGCTAATAAGAAAGGCTGGAGGGTGTTTTTATTGGGTGGGGAACACGGGGAGGCAGAGGAGACTGCCAAAAAACTCCAAAGGAGTTATAAGGCTGTTACGTTTGCATGGCGCGAGGGGCCAATTTTTGATAAAGAAGGCCTAGCGATTTCGGCGGCGGGTCTTAATGAAGAAAAGGAGGCGGTTTATGCAATTAACGAATTTCAACCAGAGTTACTATTTGTGGCGCTTGAGACTCCAAAACAAGAGAAATGGGTTAGTAGGTGGTTGCCTAAGCTTTCAATTGGGGGAGCTATGGTTGTAGGTGGAGCTTTTAGGTATATTGCAGGGCAGGCGCCTTTACCCCCCAAATGGATGGAAGAGGTTGGCCTTGAATGGGTCTGGAGACTGATTACCGAACCTTGGAGAATAGGAAGAGTTCTAAACGCTTGGCCCATCTTCCCACTGAGGGTATTTTTGTACAAAATAACTATTGACACCCCTGAAGCTCTTTGATATCGTCTGATTAACTTAGGTTATGCCTTAGCCTTGGGACTATAACAAATGCGACTTAAGTGATTTAAAGCATGGCAGATGAAGCTAAAAAGAAAAAAGTAAAGTTGGATGATCTTCCTGATCTTCTGACAGTCCGAGAGGTTGCAGATATATTGCGTGTTTCCCCATTAACCATCAAAAGGTGGGGCAAGCGCGGTAAGCTTCCCGCAATCCGCATAAACTCCCGGGGAGATAGGCGCTACAAAAAAGAAGCCATCCTCTGGTTGTTAGGCATGCAAGAGAAGACTGAATAGATCCAATTTGGTATAATATGGGTGTATGTCGATTGTAAAACACCTTCATAAATACTTCTGGGATATAAATCCCCGTAAGTCCAGGCCAAAGACCCATCCGAAGTTCTACATAACCAGAATATTGGAGCTTGGGGATGCGAAGGCCCTTACTTGGCTGAAAGGCGTCTTTGGAGCAAAAAAGGTGGCTAAAGTCGGAAATAAGGCCAAGCTGTCTTCGAAATCCAAGAACTTTTTGCCTTATGTTTGAGAAGGTCTTGCTCCCGGCTACCCTGGGACTGGTTAAAAAACTGACACCAGACTCGTTTCCCGAAGGTTCGTATCTGGGAGGGGGGACGGCCGTTGCTTTGCAGTTGGGCCACCGACGCTCCGCAGATTTGGACTTTTTCACCGCTTACGAATTCATCGAAAGCCAGTGGGAACAAAAACTGGCAAAGGAGCTGCGGTTTAAACTTCTAAAAAGAGACTGGCAAACTCTAATAGGAGCCTGCGGTGAGGTAAAAATATCCCTTTTTGGATATAAGTACCCCCTCATCGGCAAAAAAGAAAGGTTTTTTGATATGGAGGTTGCTTCGCTACCGGATCTTGCGGCGATGAAGCTGGATACCGTAATTTCAAGGGGGGCAAAGAGAGATTTAATCGATATCTACTTTCTGGCTCAAAAATTCGGCCTGGACAAACTTTTTGAATACTACGACAAGAAGTATAAAAATTTTCAGGAAAGGGAAATTATGATTAAAAAAGCCTTGGTTTACTTTGAGGAGGCCAAAGACGATGAAATGCCGGATATGCTTGTCAAGACGGATTGGGAAGAAATAAAAAGGTGGTTTAGAGAAAAAGTTTCTAAACCTTAGGCCACGCATCAATTCCTGCGGCGATAGGCGCTACAAAAAAGAAGCCATCCTCTGGTTGTTAGGCATGCAGGAAAAAGTGGAATAGGCTTCTTGCCCTTCCGAAGCTCAAAGAGCGAAGGAGGGTGGCTTCTAGGGATGCAGGAGAAGAGCGAATAGCCTACAGCTTTAAAAGAACAGGCTTTGCAAGGCACTTCAAAAGATGGATATAGATAGAACATAGGTAATAAATGGGTGGTTTCGGAGAATGAAGGGAATTTAAGTTCTACAAACAGTATAAATCTTTCAGCGGTTTTCTTTAAATTCGCCCCTGGCTACGATTCCTTCAACGGAGAGGTCGTCAACTGATTCCAGCGACATTATTACAAAATTTTTGAATTGATTTGGGTTAGGGTTTGTGCCAACTAGAGATTCTTCGATTTGTAGAAGATAAGAGCCGTCGTCTTGTCTTAAGAGTTTTGCGAGGGGGGTTAAGCTCGACTTTTCTGCATCGCTATCTAGCCAAATCTGAAGGAAAACTCCCTCTGGTGGTTCAAAGCCCAACGGACTTATTTCAACGATCCATTCTATTCTGTCAGCATCTATATTCCTGCTAATCTTGCCGTATTCATTTCCCGAATCAACCCCAATTAACGCGATTGTTTGAGTATTGATAGTAGAAGAGGGCTCTTCCTGCGTAACCTCCTTATTTTGAGGTTTTAAAAGGGGTATTAAGGTAATACTTAAAACGCCAGCAATCAAAATAAGAGCGATGACTAAAACTAGATAAAGAATAGTCTTCTTTTTCGACCCTTGATTATCAGGAAGCACTGGTCCGGGAATCGGAGCTGGATATGGAGATGGAACAGGAGCTGTTACTGGTGGTTGGGAAGACAATCCCTGAGAAGTATTTTGGTCTGGCAGAATATCCATATTTGTTGATAATATGAGTTTATTTCTGGAAGAGATACTTTGTCAATAATTCAAGATTGAGGTTTCTAGCTAGTCTGGTAAATCGTGATTGGATTCCCATTCTTCAAGAGATAATTTGTAGTCGTTAATCATTTTTTCCGCAATATCGAAATTAGAAAATAACAAATTGTTTTGTTCTTCCATATCTTGCGAAATATCATACAGCTCGAGAGGTTTATGAGTATCCTTTTCGGAGTTTAATATAAGTTTCCAATTTTTCCATACTATCGCCTTATTTTTGGCTCCATCGCCATTGATAATTAGTTGGCGATCTTCAAGTTGGTTGCCCTTAAGAACCTCTACCAGGCTTTTGCCTTGAAATTTATATTTTTCATTAATTCCGACTATATCTAATATTGTTGGGGGGAGATCAGTAAGTTGGACAGAATCGGACACTACTACTTTTTTCATGTCGGGAATGTACATGATAAAAGGAATCCGGATATTTGAATTGTATATAGTAATGTGGGTTATTTCTCCGTGTTCTGCAAACTCTTCACCGTGCTCGGCGCTAATTATTAAAATTGTATTATTCTTTAGCGATTCGTCGTTGATAAATGAAATTAGTGCTTCTATGGCCGATTCGTCTAGTTCATGAATTCTTTGATCGTAGAGAGCTTTTATGTATTCAATATGTCTTTTGTTATTAACGTCAATTTTTTGGTTCCAGTTAAACCACTGTATATAACTCGAGAGTGAAGTCGCCAAGTCTGTATCTAGAACTTCCTGATAATACTGCTTAAGAGCCGGATAGTTGTTCTTATTTCTATCGATAAATTCCAAAAATTCCTTTAACTTGCCCGACTCCGTCCTTCCCGATTTAATATCCTGCGGTATTTGCACAGACAAATATTCAAAAAATTCTTCCGAGGGATTAGCTAAAACATCCCCAAACGTGTGCGGGATTTCCGGAACATTATCTGAGGTATAAATCTTTGGTCTGTCTTCGGTTAAATAGGGGGCATGGACTGAATAATCATTAACATATAAAAAAGTCTTCTTACCAGCTTTGACATTTTCCTTAAATTCTTCGAATAGGTTCTTCCAGGGATATTCGTTTAAATACTTATCTATGCCACGATTAAGCGCGTTTTTGACAGGTATTGCAGGATTTTCTAAAGGTACTCCAAAAAGCGTTGTATAGCCGTTTTTCTGTAAAATCTGTGGCAGAAAAGGCGTGTTCCCATTTAAGACGTCATTATAGGTTATTACTTTATGTGTTTCAGGATATAGTCCGGTAAATTCGGAGACCGACGAAGGTAGAGTCCAAAACGAGTTTGAGTACGCATTAGCGAAACGGATATTCTCTTGCGCAAACTTGCAGAGGTTGGGCGCAGTATTCCTGGGGTAGCCGTAGCAAGGCAGGTGTTTTGCGCTTAAAGTATCCAAAGAAATCCATACGATATTACAATCTTTGCATAAAGGGTTTTGTTTTTTTATCTGTCTTAAAATAAATGAGCCGGCAAAATAGGAAGCAAGCAATATGCATCCTAAAATAAAGAAAGGTTTGATTATTTTTTTAAAGCGTATGATACTCACATTAGTATGAGAAAAAGCGGGAAAATAATGGTCCTTTTGATTTTGATAGTAATCGGTTTAGTCTACTTTACCATAAAAAACTCAGCCTGTTTTGAGCTGGATTGTATTTACTTTCCGGGAAAAGAGAACTGGAAACTTGTGGAGATCTATGAAAATTCTGAAAAAGCATGGAAAGGTCTTTTTGGAATTGAAGACGGATATGTAAGAGTCGAAAAAAAGGTTGTCGATTCTTCCCAATACGCAGGGGAATTTACGAATACACGCCTTATGCAGGTGCAAAGTATTTTTGATAAGGCCCGCTCTCCTTATCCTGGTGCAATTTCAGATGAAATCGAATGCCAAGAAAAGTTTAAACCAGTTGAAAAAGAAATAACCACCAGTAGAGGAATGACACTAACCTACTATCGCGAATATCTTAATAATCGCCTTGCCATAGGGACGTGTTTAGACGAAGATGTCGAATATGTAGGATATGTAGCAATATTTTATTGTTCTGAATCCTCCGAGTGGTATCAGATGGAAATAATAAAGCCGTCTGAAAAAAGGGGATTGGAAGAAGATTATATTTCTCTTTTTAAAGAGATTAGATGTCAACGACCGTTCTCGAAAATGGGTAAGCTTTTACCCTGAACAAATTCCGGTGATTCAACTTTTAAAGCTTTCATGATAGTGGGGTATTGGTCAATGAGGGGGAATGGTTTGTCCCCAATATAGAAATTCTTTTTTACTCCGGGTCCGGAAATTATAAAAGGCGTCCACATTCCGGGTACTTCTTCGGCGTAAATAGCCTGTTTATAACCTGAAACATTGGGTTCTGAGAATATTCTTAAATCCTTTGACATTTCTTCATTCCACCCGTAACCAGGAGAATTTGCTATGACCAGGTCTCCGGTTCTTTCCTGGTCCAATCTCAGGAAGTTTTTTGCATCTTCCCATTTGACTATGTCGACAACAGGTTGTACCCCGTTTTCATCCTGCAACTCTCTTAATGTCGAAATGACCTCATTTCTAAGTTTTTCATAGTCTGGACCGCTGGCTCTAATATAGTTACCATCAAGTCCCCCGGGATTGATATAAACGTGAGCCATTTTCAGATAAATTACTTTTGTATTCTTCCAGTCGATAATGGGCTCTCCGGTGTTAGAATCTATTTTAAATTTAAGCCAGCCTTTTTGCGCAAAAAGATTGTTTAAATTAACACTTCTGTTTAATGGAACGGCTCCGTGGTCTGAAGAAAAAACGATGTAAGTATTTTTATCGGAATTCTTTAAAATTTCACCAACTATTGCATCAAGTTTAATATACATATCCTTAACTTCTTCCCAAAGTATCTCTCTTTCCTCGTCTGAAATATTATTGTAGTTTGTGCTTTGGGGATCGATGTATCCCATCCACCATTTGCTGGTTAACATTTGATTTGGCGAATATATGTCGTGGATCACTATATCGGGAGAGAAGTTGTCAACCAGTGCGCCCACAGCCTTTTTGTGCCACTCAAAAGACATGTCCATTTCGTCAATAAACGTATTTTTGTCCTCCGGATAATAAATAAGTTGTGCCGGGAAATTATCTACAAAGTCAACCATTGGACCGGCCGAAGCTATCATCTTGTCGGCAGCCTCCTCGGGAAATGCAATATATTTGTTTATATTGTTATATAAAAATCTGAATCTGAAAAATTTATCCTCTCCGAGTTTGATTACGGTTGGTTTAAAGAAGGTCGGAACGTCGGTTGTCTTGTCTTCAGTTTTCCATTTCAAGACAATCGGGCTCCAATCGCCCCATTCGCCCTGAGATAAGTCGGCCAGCGCGGTTTTCTTATCAAGAGAAAAGATTACTTTATCGAAATTCTCCTTGCCGTCGTCTGTGTTGTCGTAAACATACGCATATACGTCGGTACCCCAACCCGTCATCTTAACCTCATAAGGATCACTATATGAAGTTGGTGGATTTTGCCATCCGCTGGGGGAGCCGTCGTCGACATATTCGGTTAGCTGTGGACCAAAAAAGAAAAGTCTTGTGGCCCGGCCCTGTTTTATTCTTTGGGCGAGGTTTCCTTTTTGTTCAAAATTAATTGCTGAAAAATCAGCGCCCCAACCGCCCCACCTGCCCCTTAACACAGTACCTTTATTAACCTCTGGCGGTGTTGATCCGGGTATGGACAACATGGCGACTTTGTAGCCTTCCTCCTCTAAGGTTTTCCAAATGGGGGCTACTTTTTTTGCGGTTGAGCGAAATCCCGGAACTGCAACTTTGTCGAGCGGTTTGCCTAGCGACCTCATTGGGCCGTCAACAACGCCGTTGACTTCAGGATAAGAACCGGTCAGAAGTGCTGCAAAGTTGGTCGGAGTATGACTCGGAAAATTTGGGAAAGAGTAGCCGTAGGAACCAGTGTCCATCAATTTTTTTATATTGGGGAGCTTTCCCTCGCTTGCCCAGTTATAGATATTAAAAAGATGGGGTTCTGCCCTGACTCCGTCGGGGATAAACCAGTATAAGGTCATTTTATTGCCCCAAGGGTTAAATATGCTGTTTTTTTTAAATGTCGCTATGAGAAATACAGAAATTAATATCAGGGGCAGTAGTAGAATCGGATATTTCAGTTTCATGAATACTCTTAAATTGTATCCTAACCCTTGTGTACTACTTATTGATTATCTTGCCAGGAGCCCATGCTGCCTTACAGCACTGGTAAGAGTATATTGCAATGAGGTATATTTTACAATGATTCTGTTCAAATAGTGTCTGCAATGTATGCCTAAAAAACATTCGTGCCCCCTCTGTAGAGGTGTAAAAAATAAATTTATTGAAAGAATTTCGTTAGACGATCTCTCCTTTTTGTACGAGAAACAATTGGGGAGTAGTGCGCGGCCTCTTTTTACAAAATCTGTATTTAATTACCTAAAACTTCTTAAATGTGGAAGGTGTGGCCTAAAATATTTTCAGCCAAGTCTTAGAAGTTCAAGACAGATTGATTATCTACTGGAAACCAAAGACTGGTATTTTCTGGACAATAAAGAAGAATTTATCCAAGCGATAGAAAATATTGCTCCCAAAAGTAAGGTGTTAGAAATTGGTGCCGGAAATGGAAATTTTGCATCAAAATTGGCCAGTCGTTATTACAGGGGTTTGGAAAAAAGCCGCTCCGCCAGGGAAATCGCAAGTTCGAAAGGCATAAAACTACTCGGGGAGAGTTTATTTGAACACTCCAAAAAGAATAAAAATATGTATGATGCCATCTGTATGTTTCAAGTACTTGAACATATATCTAATCCCAACGCTTTTTTGAAATCGGCTTTAAGGTGCCTAAAGGCTAATGGAAAACTTATTATATCTGTTCCAAACGACGATTCTTTTGTAGGAGTGGTACTTAATCACGAATTGAACTTTCCCCCTGTTCATAAAACACGTTGGAATAGAGAGGTTTTCGATTTTATTGCAAAAAAATTTGGACTAAATATTGAGAAGCTATATTTAGAGAAACTCAGAGACGAACACCTTGAATGGTATTTAGAGACTTTATTTGTTAATAACCTAAACATCCTTCTTAAGAGGAAATCTCGGTTAATCGATTTATCATGGCAAGCCAATATTTTGGTTAAAGTAGCTAAGATTTTCGCTAGATTTCTTGCAAAAGGCATTTCCCTTAAAAATATGAGGCCCACAGGAGCGTCTTTGACGGTGGTAATGGGAAAGAACTAAATGTTTAGGTATAAAGATTTAAGCCGGGTTTTATAATTGGGAGTTTGTGCATTTTTGCCAACAGGTCCTCGTAAATATTTTCATCTTGACGTAACTTTTTGTTGTTTTTTAACCTCGTATAACTTTCATTAATATCTAAATTTTTTGCCGGTGCCAAAAAAAGAATTAGCTGAGTTTTGGACCCTTTTTCTTGAAAGTCAGAGAAGGTGTAAACCTTTGGGAAAAATTTATTCAAAGAAGCCAGACACCTGCGTTCAAAAACCAGGTCTTGCCCTTTTAATTTTCCTATGACGATATATATCAGCAGGCCATTTTTATTAAGGAGACTGTGGAGTTTTTTAAATGTTCTTAGAGTGCAAAAGGGATACATATCTTTTGTCGAAAGTCCACGTTTGCGGGTCAGCCCGATATCCGAATAAATTATGTCGTATTTCTTTTTGGTGTCTTTCAAAAAGAGAGTAGCGTCTTGGTGGAAAATTCTATAATTTTTGTTCTTCGGCAAGCCGAAATACTTTTCGGCTAATTTTGTATTTAGTTCGTCGCGCTCTACAACGTCGATATAATCGGGTTTATAGTTCCTCCAAACATATGAGGGAACAGCATTAGGTCCACCCCCTAGAAAAAGGAGAGATCTTGGTTTCGGATTTACTATGTCCGCCAAAAAGTAGGGCGAGTATAAAGGGAAATTATTTCTTGTATCGATACCGGCAACAAAAAGACGATTACTCGCATACATGACCCTCTGGTGACTTATCGGTTTTTCTACAACCGTAATTTTTCTGAAATTCGATTTTCCCTGAAATAATATAATTTCATCCGAGCCCGCGAAGTTTTTTTTGATTAAGTTTTTGATTAATGAATAAGGTTTCATTTTTCAATTATCTTAATTCTTTTCGAATGTAAACTTGGCAAGAGGTAAGTAAAGCTTTTTGCCAGAAACGGGAGAAATATCATGTTTTAATACCTCTAAGTTTCGCGTAAATTGCCTTAGGAGTTTTTCTCAAAGTATATTTAAAAGTTCTGTTAACTTCGTCTTGAAATTTTTTTGCTTCCTTGTGACTGCCGGCGGTGATTTGGTAATAAACTAAAGATGAGGGTAAATCGTATTTAGGAAAAATCGTACTGCCCTTTTTTACATGCCAATATAACTTAAAATATTTTTTCTTTTTTAATTCCATAAGACCTGAAATGTCTGTAACTTCACCCCAGTTGTAATCAAAAACCGATTTGTGGATGATGACATTGTTTTTTGAAATTTTCGGAACTTTTACTTTTTTGCCGAGACAGATGTCTAAATACATATCTATCATGTCTACTTTGTATGCGTTTTTGTAGGCCAGGGTCATATTCCCTCCGGGCGGTCTTGCCGCAATTTCCAGAAGAACCGGACCCTTCTTTGTTAATTTGTATTCGGAGTGAAAAGCGCAGTTATCAAGTTCTAAGACTTTAATAATTTTTTTTGCTTCTCTAAAACATAAGTTTTTAGTTTTTGTATTATAATCTGCCGGGATAGTGACCGATTCTTGTATAAAATGGGGTAGAGGACTCATCTCGAATTTTGTTATTCCCCAGAAAATGATTTTATTTTGCTGCACAAGACCGTCAACACTTACAACATCTCCCTTAATGTACTGCTCAATAAGAAAATCATTTTTGTAAAGGTTGTAATAATTCATCCATTCGTCAATACTTGCCTTAATTTGGTCTTTGGATTTGTTTAAAACGGAGAGAAAGTTCGGTTTATTGAGAGTTTTGATATAGGAAATGCCGTAAGAATGGCCGGATTTTACGGGTTTCAGGATTGCGGGAACGCCTACTTTTTTGAGTTCTCTATAACCTTTTGCCGGGGTCGAAAAATAACCAAATTTCGGTATATTTATGTGATTATGCATACAATATAGTTTCATCAATAACTTATTTCCAGAGGTGCGGCGGGCAACCGAAGGAAGTAAAAATTTAAAACCCAGGGCGTATGCCAAGTCCGCTGTTTGAATTACGTTCATTTCGAAGAAGGTTGTAATGGCATCAAAATTGACCCCTCTTTTTTCAATGAAGACTAAAGTGTCAATAATTAACCTTTCTGAGTCATAAGTGTTTGTTGTAATAATGTGGTCATATTCTACATAGCGCTTAATCCAGTCGGGGTAATTTTCACCGGTAGCAAGAAATAATTCGAGATTTTTCTTTTTGGCAATGCTGAAGGCATAGTCCGAACTCTGTGTGCCCCAATTTACGATTAAGATTTTATTCCTTTTCATTATCGACAGATTCAAATTTTTTTAAGAGCAAGTCCGCCTGATATTTATTAAAATCAGGAAAAAAATAAATTTTAACGAAACAAATAGGATTTTTCGATAAGTTTTTTACAATCATTTTATTGCAGCTTATGGGGAAGTTTTGCTGAAGCGCAAGAAGATAGGGAAACTTATTTTTATTTACAATAAGCATTAAAGAAAGGCTGTGAGGAGGGGAGATTGCTTCTAAAACTAGTCCACATTTTTTTACTTTATCGGCAAAGTATGAACGGACACTTTGGCTATCATTCACTATTTTTTTAATACCTTCTTTACCCAGACTTTGGATGGCGGCCCATAAAGCCAGCCCCGGAAGGCTACTACGGGATTCAGCAAATCCCGCACTGAGCCGTTCATTATTAAAAATTAAGTTCTTTCTAAATAAAATTACCCCTGAAGGATAAGGGGCAAAAAAAAGTTTATGGGCATCTAAAACCACCGCTTGGACGTATTTACTGTCAAAAGGCAGGAATTTATCCGTTATCGGTCTGGTTAAACCTTCAAAAGCCGCGTCAAACCAAATATAAAATTTAAGCTGTTTATATTTTTTGCTAAGTAAATTTACGAGTTTTAAAACCTTCAAATAATCGTCACTCGTTCCGGTTATTTTGTAACCCAATGTCAGGGGTAACAGAATTCCAAGTTGTTTACCCTTTGCCAATCGCAAGACCATTTTTGTAAGAAGTTCGATCGAAATACCGTAGTTTTTGTCAAGGCCAACATTGGTCGTAGGTATTTCCATAAGATAGGCTGATTTATCAATGGAGTCGTGCGTAATGGCAGTCTTTAAAATGAGGATATTTCTTATTTGTTGGTTTTCGAAAAAGGCTTTTCCAAGGGAAATCGCATAGGCATTACCTTCGCTTGCCCCCGACAATATCATGCCGGAAACGGCCTTAGATTCTGCCCTATATAAACTGGCCAATTTTCTAATCGCCAAGCGCTCAAAAGTATCTAGTCCAGAACTTTTGCCACTTTTAACAAACTCCCCGAAGTGGAAATGGTTATATTTTATGAATTTTTTCCATGCGTAGGTTGACAGCCAATTTGCAGGTTTGACAAAAGGTCCGAAAATTGCCCCCCTTTTATTAAATAGAAAGAGGTTGACGAAGTTTAGATACAACAATGTTTTATATCCCTGTGGTTTATTGGGAAATCGAAAGGGATCGATATTAAAATACTTTAAGTACTTTTCGAAAAAATTCCCTCTCATGTTTTTTGTATAATCCCGAGGCCAGAAGGGGTTCCCCACGGAATTGTATATGGAACCGTAATTTTGTTTTTATTTTTAAGTTCTTTCCAAAATTTCCAAACACCAAACTTTAATTTTTCCGGATGTTTTTTAAGTATTACATCGTGGAATAGCATTAGGCCGCCCTTCTCAAGTCTCGGCCAAAAAAGGCTAAAGTCATTTTTTATTCCCTTGTAAGAATGATCGGCGTCGAGATAAATATATTGCCATTTTTTTTGGGTCCCCATTTTTTGAAAGTCGGCAGATGTCATTACGTAAGTGTCCAACCAGCGGTGTAAATCATAAAATCCAAAGTGTTTTTCGGGATTAACTTTTTTCCAGAATCCAGTGCCGCCCCAGCTGTTCGGGTTGTTTTTATCAAATCCAGCATCTACGAAGTCAACGTGCCCGGTTTTATTATTCTTGCAGGCAAGGGCGCAAATTGCCGGAATAAATCCCTGTCCTGAACCGATACATAAAACATTTTTGGGCTTAAAATTTGTTATGAGTGCGTAGTGTAGAAAACCATAGCCCAAATCATTTTTCTTACCGAGGTCTAAGTTGTGGCCAGTGCTGCCTCCATAGTGTGTGATTAAATTTGTGACGACCCTACTAGATATAAGACTTCTCCTTTTTTCTTTTAACCTTAGAATTGTCTCTAAGAAATTTCTTTGCAAACTCATAGCTATAAAAGAGTAAACGAAATTCTATGGAAGAAACGTTTATAGATTATAGCAAATGTCAAAAACTACTGGGTGGATAGCCCCCGTGCTTTGGACCAAGAGGGTGAATTGGGTTTCGATTTATCATAGAATTTGGGGAAAACCGCGGTTTTTGGGTTTATGGTGGATGAAAGAATAAACAAGGTATAAAATGCGATAAAATTCAACCGCATATGAACAAGCAATATTTTGAATTTATATTCGCAATGACCGAGAGGGAGTTTAAAACTCGATATAAAAGGGCAATATTCGGATTTATATGGGTTTTAATAAATCCGATCTTGCAAATGCTGATTATAGGGATAATTTTTTCATACTTCATCGACATTCCCAACTACTTCATTTTTCTATTCTCGGGCTTGATGCCTTGGAATTTTATAACAGCCACAATGACCCGGGGGACGCCAAGTTTTGTAAGCGAAAGGCTTCTTATAAAAAAGGCGAAATTTCCGCTTGAGGCTATTCCCTTATCGGTAATATTTTCCAACTTTATACATCTGGGAGTGTCGGTTTTTCTTTTTTTAGGGGTTCTGGTAGTTTTGGGCGGGGGGGGAAATATTAGTCTTGTATTTCTTTTTCTGTCCTTAATTTGGCTCTTGTTATTGAGTTCTGGCTTGGTGTTTTTTACGTCGACCCTCCATGTTAAATTTCGAGATATAAATTTTATTACACAGGCATTTCTGATAGTACTCTTTTATGCAACGCCGATATTGTATGACCTCAGTCTTATCCCGGAAAGGCTCTGGTTTATCTTTTACTTGAATCCTTTAACTTCTATCGTAATGCTTTTCCAGTGCTCGTTTACCGGGCAATGTAGACTTAATCCAAATATTGTGGGAGTGAATATTCTTATCGGAATAATTGTAGTTTTGTGTGGAGTTATCGTGTTCAGGAAAAACAAGCGCAACTTGGTTGATTGGCTATAAGGATTTTAAACACGAAAAACCAGAAAAAAGCCAATAATAAGTTTGGAAAGGAAAAAAATTGAAATGAATTTCACAAATAGCAACGTAGTCAAATTACAGAGGGTCTCAAAAAAATACGAATTTGCCAATATTTATTCGTCTTTATCGGAGTATTTTTTAGTGGGAAGCAAAAGCAAACCCTTCTGGGCGCTCAAAAATATCAATCTTGAAATAAAAAAGGGAGAAAAAGTCGGCTTGATTGGTCCGAATGGCGCGGGAAAGACAACACTTTTGAGCATAATCTCGGGCATAACCACACCGGACAAGGGCTGCGTAGACATAAGAGGAAAGGTTATTTCGATAATCGAATTGGAAGCGGGTTTCCACATTGAGCTGTCGGGTGTTGAAAACATCTTTCTTAATGGAATGATTTTGGGTATGAGCAAAGAAGGAATTAAAAGAAGACTAAAAACAATAATTAATTTTGCCGGCATCGGAAAGTTCATAGAGCAACCCATGTATTCCTATTCCGAAGGCATGAAATTAAGGGTGGCGTTTTCGGTTGCTGCCCATTGCGATTTTGATACATTAGTTCTTGACGAAAACATCTCTGTCGGAGACATAGATTTTCAAAAGAAATCGCTTTCCAAAATCCGGGAATTTTTTTCGAAGAGAAAGACTATAGTTATCGCCACACACTATCTGGATTTTTTGCAAAAAACCTGCGAAAGAGTCATATGGCTTAATAACGGTCGGATAGTAGAAGACGGTCCCGTCGAAAAAGTAATTAAAAGATATATTAAGGAAAACGGCAATATTTGAGCAAATGAAGAATGTTTTAAAAATTATTTATCCGGAATCTTGGATATATGCCATAATTTTTTGTCTGTCGCTATTTGCGACCGATAATTTTTTTTTCCTGCTAATAGTAATTTCTTTACTTTTTTATCTCAAATTTACCCGCAGTTTATTTAATTCATTATGGTTTTTATTCATTTCGTCAATGCTTTCTTTGAGAACACTACCTTTTGATATAAATTTTATTGCACCTATACTGAATATTAATGGAGATGGTAGCTGGTACTACTCGGACCTTATTTTTGTTTTAATTCTTGGTCTCACACTTACTGGGTTCAATAAAAACAGAATAAAGGTCTTATTCAGCGGGACCTGGGGTATTAAAGCAGACTTTTTTTTGTTTTTATTTCTGGCTATAGCAGGCTATTCGACCATCATCGCTTCAAATCCAACAATTTCCTTCTCATTCTACTTTTTATTAGCAAAATCGGTAATTCTTTATTTGGTATCCAAATTAGTATTTTTAGACCTAAATCTGGTCAAGAAAACCATGCAGATAGTAATTGTCTATGTGGTGATAAATTCTTTATTGATTATCACCCAATACTTGGTTAGAGGTCCTTTGGGCTTTGATTTTGAAGATGCGTTTATGCCTTTCGGAAAGTATGCAGAGAACTATCTATTCAGGCCCGGAGGTTTTAGCTCAGATCCCAATATCTCTGCGAGTTTTATAGTTGTTATTTTACCGGTAGCGGTAGTTATGTTTCTTCCACTTTTAAAAAAGGCCGCCGTATATTATTGGGGATTTATAGTATCGATTTTTTTGGCCCTAATATTTACGGCAAGTAGGGCCTCCTGGATAATAACCGCGGTTGCGATTTTGCCTTTTTTGATCTATTTAAAGTCTAATAATTTTATTTTTTTACCGAAAAAACTTAAGGCCCTTTGGGTATTGGGATCTATCTCGCTCATTATTATAATAGGGCCGTTTATTTTTTCCAGGATTCTGTCTTTGGATCAGACATTCAGTCAGGTAGGAAGCGGCTATTATCGGATTCATCAGGCGGTAGCTGGATATCGGATAATGTTTAATAATCCATTCGGCGTAGGATTGGGGATGTTCCCCTATGAGGTCATGAAATCTGTTTCAGATGAAAATTCGCCAACTACTTTTGATTTACCTCATAATTTGTTTGTACAATTGGGGGCAGAAAGTGGCATTGCGGGTCTGATTATCTTTTTGGTTTTCTTGTATTTTTTATATAAAGACAAGTTTATAAATGGTATGCTAAAGCCAAACGTTTTTTCGGGTGCCATGATTATTTCCTTTGTGTCAATGAGTTTACTTATGCTCGCGTATCCTTGGTTATTGCACCCGAGAATCGGTTGGATATTTTGGCTCTTGGCGGGTTATTCTGGCAGATGGAAAAGCTACTAAAAAAATTATCCGTTTTAGACTATGTCGTTTTTATAGTCGTTGTCGTGGTGATTGTCGGATTTTTTGTTTTTTATTCGAGGGAAAATGTTACGGTATACGTGTCTACCGTAAACGAGTGGTCGGAGTGGCTGGAAGATCCAATGCCTCCGCCGTACTGGCTTTCAAATGCCCTTAAAGTCGGAGACAAAGCATTTCATACATCCGGGGGGGAATTGGCAGAAATTATCGGAATAGAAAATACTGATTGGGGCGGACAGAGAAGATTTTCCAGACTAAATCTTAAGGTAAAAGCCTTATATAATGTTCGCTCAAAAGTTTATTTGTTAAAAGAACAGCCCCTGATTGTGGGAGGGACCCTAACTCTTAACTTTAAAGGCGTTCAATATCAAGGCGTCATAACCTATATTGGTACTACGCCCGAGTTCCCGGAAAGCAAGCTGTCCAAGGCAAGGGTAGAAGTATTTATTCCCGAAGTTTATCCTTGGCTGGCCGAAACTTACAACAAAGACTATGTTGTAAAAGATACCAACGGATTGAAAATATTTAGAATAATATCTTCCAGGATTATTCCTGCCGAAAGGTCGATTGTAACCGATGACGGACGGATACTAAGAAGGTCGGACCCTTACTACAAGGACGTTTATTTTATCGCCGAAGCGCAGGTCAGGTGCCAGGAGGGGACATGCTACTATAACGATACATTTCCTTTAAGGATAGGTGCACATATTAGAATCCATTCAACTTCCAGCTTAGTCGAAGAAAAAGCTATTATAAAAAATTATGAAATTTTGGACTGATCTTACAATAAGCACCCGCATTACAACTCGTGACTGATACTATATTTTTCATATTTCATGACTTGGGGATAGGAGGTGTTCAGAGGAAAATAGTTGACAGCATAAGGTTATTAAGAAAAGACCCATACTTTTCAAAAAAAGGATTCAAAATAATCGTTTTGTTGGAAGACGAAAAAGCTTACGACCTAGAAGAAGACATTTTTTTGGAAGATATCGAAGGTCCCAAGTGTGAAGTTTACTATTACAGATCAAAAAAAGATATTGATTTTTCGACTTTCCATATTCCCTTTACCGTTTTTGTTTTATGGAAAATATTAATTTTTAAACCCTCAAGAGTTGTTGCTTTTATGGAGCCGTATGCCGCCTCTGCAATTATCGGCAAATTAGTATCGAAGATATTTTGGCGCGGGTACACAAAGGTAATAATAAGCTTTGACAATGTAGCCACCTCTCTTTTAAAACTTGAATATGGCAGAAATTGGAGATATTTCTATTGGACCTTTTTAATTAAGAATTTATTTAGATTTGCCGACAGGGTTATTGTGCCCTCTGATTTTTCCAAGTCGGACTTGGTAAATAATTTCCGCCTGCCTAATGAAAAAATTGTTGTCAATAAAAACTGGGTTTTAATTCCTAAGAAAATGGAACGTCGTTTCCTGAAATACGACCTTTTATATGTTGGTAGGGTGGACAGGGTTAAGAATCTTAAATTATTTGTAGATACCGTAAGAGAGCTTCGAGGCAGGGTGCCGAATATTCGCGGCTGCATTGTCGGGTGGGGAGACGAGATGGAAAACATACTGCATTATATTAATTCTAAAAAAATGGGGGGTAACATAGAAATGGTAGGTTCCCGGAGAGATGTCGGATTTTATTATTCTAGTTCAAAAATATTTTTAATAACGTCGGACTTTGAAGGATTGCCGATTGTTGGTCTGGAAGCAATGTCCTGGGGACTACCAGTTGTTTCCAAAGATTATCCGGGGGCAGGTGAGTTGATAAAAGACGCCAAAAGCGGATATGTCTGCAACAAAAAGCAATTGACGGAAAGAATTTTAAAATTGCTTCACGATACCGCAAAACGCGAGGCCATGGGAAAATATGCAAGAGATTATGTCAGAAAAAATCACGGCGCTAAGTCTTTAAGAGATTTTGTTAAGGAAATTATTTGAATTTTAATATTCTTTAAAATTCCAGCTAAGGCCAAAAACATTTTTGTTAGTACGATGCGGTCACTATCATTATGAAAATTCTTCTTGTAAATAATCACCATTTTGTTTTGGGAGGGGCGGAGAGATACTATTTGAGTTTGGGCGAGTTGCTTAAAAAGCACGGAAATGGGGTAGCCTATTTTTCCACACACGATTCAAGAAACGTGCCGACCTTTTGGAGTAAATACTTTATAGACAAGGTAAGTACTCAAGGGAGAAATCTGAAGAATTTGTATAAGGTATTATCGGGCATAATTTATTCGCTAGAGGCTAAAAAAAATATAGGAAAACTTTTAGACGAGTTCAAACCAGATATAGTTCATTTAAACAATATTTATTTTCGTATTTCACCTTCGATCATTTTTGAAATAAAAAAAAGAAATATTCCTATTGTAGAGACAGTCCACGACTATCATCCAATATCGCCAAACGTAAATTTGTATCACGACGGAGCGGTGTGTGAAATTACAAAGGGCGGCAAATATTACAAGGCGGTACTTCATAAGTGCGTTAAGGATTCGTATCTTATTTCTTTTCTAGTTGCCGCATCCTTTTATCTACACGACTATTGGAAGATTTATCAGAATAAAATCGATCTATTTATAAGTCCAAGTAGATTTCTTAGGAAAAAACTTGTTGATTATGGACTGAAGGACTCCAAAATAATATATTTGCCGAATTTTACTGAAATTGGCAAATTTCATAAAGCACAAGCGCGGAACAAAAATACTTACGTTCTTTTTTTTGGTGTACTTCTTAAGCACAAAGGACTGTCGGAACTATTGGGGGCGGCGGGGCTCTTGCCCGAAGTTACATTCAAACTTGTCGGCGATGGTCCGGAAGAAAAGAATTTGAAAAGGTTATCCCAAAAACTCAGGTTAAAAAATGTCGATTTTTTAGGCAGGCTTGATGATACAAAACTTCGAAAGGTAATTTCACAATCGCTTTTTTGTATTGTGCCCTCTTTGTGGTACGAAAATATGCCGTACTCGATACTTGAGGCTTTTAGTTTGGGCAAACCCGTCATTGCGGCAAGAATTGGGGGGATTCCCGAGGTGGTCAAAAATGGCAGAAACGGATTATTATTCGAAGCCGGTAACAACGGGGAATTGGCAGAGAAGATAAAACTTCTTTGGACCAAGCGGAAATTGTTCGGAATACTTTCTAATAATGCCCTTGCTGATGTTAAAAGAAAATACGGCCAGGAAGAGTATTATAAAAAAATCATGAAGATATACAAAAAAGAAGTCGGCAGATGAGAATAGCTATATATTATCCCTGGGTCTATCTGACAAGTGGGGTCGAACGCACGATTTTGGAAACTGTCAAAAGAAGCAAGCATGATTATACTATTTTTACAAATCACTTCGATATAAAAAATACTTTTCCGGAATTTAAAAAAATTAAGTTGGTGGAATTGAAAAAAATTCCGGTAAGGCGAAATATTATCGACACCTTGAAAGCTGCAATCGTTATTATTTTTCAAAAAATTGATTTGAAAAACTTCGATCTTTTATTGGTCAATTCGGAAGGGTTGGGAGACTTGATTCTTGTAAGAAATCATAACCTGCCGGCAGTTTGTTTCTGCCACACGCCCCTACGGCCCGTATTTGATATAGAGTACAAGAGGCGAGTATATGAAAAGAAAAATAATTATCAGAAGCTGATATATCACATTTTTGCCTTCTTATTTAGGTTCATCGATAGATACCTTTGGAAAAAATATAAGTATATTTTTTTTAACAGCGAAGAAACCTTAAAAAGGGCAAAGGTTGGCGGTCTAATTAAAGGTAAAAAAAGGAAATTTGAAATATTGCATCCGGGCGTTGACGCTAAAGCAATTAAACCAAGTTGGGTTTATAAACCTTATTTTTTCTTACCGGGTAGAATAATGTGGGCAAAAAACATTGAATTGGCAATAAGTTCCTTTAAGGAATTAAAAAGAAGAAATCCTAGTTTAAAGAGTTTTAAGTTAATTATTGCTGGGAGGGTGGATGAGAAAAGTAAGGGGTATTTGGCGAAACTAGGGTCATTGTCAAAGAATAAATTGGATATCAGATTTGTGATTAATCCCTCCGATTATAAAATGAGAAAACTCTATGAGAATTGTTGGGCAGTAATTTCGGCCTCCTTTAATGAGGATTGGGGAGTTACAGTAATTGAGGGGAACGCTTTTGGCAAACCCTCGGTTTGTGTAAATAGGGGCGGGCTAATCGAAAGCCAGATTAATGGGAAAACAGGGTTTTTGGTCGAGCTGGCAGTAGACAAATTTGCAGACGCTTTGGCGAAAATTGCTTCCGATAAAAATCTGGTAATAAAGTTAGGCGAAAACGCTCGTATAAACTCTTTGAAATATGACTGGAACAGTTTTTCTCAGAGGCTTGATAACGTACTAACTAAACTCGGGTAGTTATAAAATCTCCCTGATTCCTCAAGCAAAAACCCGGGAGTTAGCGGGTAATCCCCGTTTTTGATGTGGTTATCATAGTAATTTTCGCACCAGTCGGTAGAAGTCTGATACTTCTCACACTTATATAATAAAATATCCTCGGCCTCCTCTATTTGGCCGTAATTATAATAGAAGTTAGCCAGTTCGACATACAAGTAACTATGTTGGGGACTTAGATTAATTGCCGTCTGTAAAAATCTTGGGAAAAGATACTCCGAATCGTTTTGGAACGATAGTACTCCCAGGTCGTAAAACACGCGGGACAAAGAATAGTAATCGTTAAAGAATAGGTTAATAAATTTGATAGAAAATAAATAATTTCTAATATCTTTGTTCAGACTATCGTTATTCTCAAACGTAATTTCATTCGGGTATCTGCTTAAAACAGGGTGGAAATTTTCGTTTTTTATAGAGCCCGCACCCCCCTTTTTTTGCATATCCGACTCTGCCCATTTCACCAAGAAATTAACGGTTTCTTGAAAATTCCCGCGGTCAGCCGATTCCTTTGCCCTCTCAAAATAGTAGTAGCCCAGGACAGCGTTTTTGTTATTCATCACAAATACAAATTCCGATAGAAGAAAAACGAGAGATAAAAAAATTACATATAAAAATATATTTCTCATAGATAGCTGTATTTTGCGGAAGAGAAAAATAGGGTTAGTTAAATTATATAACTTAGGATCCTGTTTTGGCAAAAGTGCGGGAAATAATAAGGTAGGTTGAAATTCGAGCCTGGGGATTGTTTCTTAGCTGGTATATAGCCTCTGAAGTAAGCACAAGGAAAGATAAAGCCAAAATGGCCCAAAATGTTTTAGCTTTCATACCGCAATAATAATATTATATTATTTAGAGAAACCCTGAATTTTGATGTTAAAATGTTTGCGAGTTGATAAAAAAATTTAGCCCGGAGAAAATTACAAACCTTCTAATATTAATTCTATTCGGGACGCTTCTAATCTTTGGAGGATTGGGGATTAACGCCTTACTCGCAGCCCAAATTGGACTCGTATTGGGTTTTTTAATTATTCTCTGGGTTTATTTGAAAAACCATAAAATCGAATTCCCAAGGGGTAGCCTGCTCTACCTTATTTTTCTCTTCTTTTTTGCAGCAAGCGTTCTTTGGGCAGATCAAAAGAGTCTTATCTGGCAGAATTTTCTTTTATTTTTAGTTGGAGGAGTTTTTTGGCTGGGGTTTCATAACTTGGGCCAAAAGTTTAAGAAGATTTTTTTTTGGCTAGTAATTTTTTTGGGAGCAGTCTTTGGTATGCTTTTTTTGGCTGAGCAGGTACTTCCGGGAAATGCCTTAAAGCCCTATACACTCTATTTGCCGGTGGGTTTCCAGCGAAACCACAACCACCTGGGCGACCTTTGGGCGCTTACTCTTATTGCACTTACCTATCTTTTTGTCAAAGAAAGGAAATGGTGGAATCTGCCCCTAGGGGTTCTGGGGATTTATTTTTTGGGAGTATCCCTTTCCCGCTCTGCCTACGCCTCGTTACTGGTGGGACTAACTTATCTTTTTTATCAATTCGGGTGGCTAAAAAAATTCAAAAGTATCTTCCTCGCCCTTTTGGCAATCACCGCAGGCCTTTTTCTTTACGCGGGCAGCTTAAAGTCGGTACTTTCTTCGCGGCCTTATTTTGTACAGGCTATAAGGGGACTGTCTAAATATCCCTTCGGGGTCGGGGTGGGGAACTTTTCAGTCATTTCGACCGATCCACAAATAGCCGGGGAGGGTGCGAAACATTTTTCCTCTCTTACCCATAATTTAATTTTGGAAATAACCACCGGTTTGGGGATATTTGGGTTTGTCTTTATCGCCTGGCTTATCTTTATAGTCAAGGACTTACTTTCTTCTAAGAGGGGAGGCGAGACTGGCGTTTTTGAGGCTATATTTTTTGCCCTACTTGCCAATTTTATGTTTGATTATACCTATGTTATTCCGACCATGCTTTGGTTGTGGTTTACCATGCTTGGGCTAGCTCAGGCAGGAAACCTATTCCCCGCCTTGACACAAAATAATAAAGAGCCGTAAGATGAATCATTCCCTCCCTAGCATGCGGAAACGTTACCTGCATAAATCGCAAACCGGTCTGGTTGGCTTTCTCCCCATTTTAGTTTTAGGAGTACTTACCATTTCTATAATCATGCTTTCTTCATATTTGAGTAGAGAGGGAGTGTCGTTTGATATTAGGGAACAAGCCGTGTATGAGCAGATCTGTCCCGGATCGGTGAGTGCTTATCCTAGCTCGTGTGTTGTTACAGAAGGAGCTACGGCACCCTGCCAAGATATTAAGATATCTTGGGATTTTCCCGGCTGTCAAAATGTGACGGTAGATGGGACGGGGGTTGGTATTCCGGGTGGCCCTTTGGCCTATGGAAACTCAGGGTCGTTTTTCACTGACGTTTATCCTCCGGGGGCCGACTTTTACTTTTACGCAAATGCGGGCTCCGACCAAATAAACCATTTAAGAGTAAATGCTAGACACCAATCCACCAGTAGTCCGGATGGGGAGATTAGAGTTAGCCCCCGACCTTGTCAAATTTGTTCGGGTGGAGGTTTGTCAGCAACTTGTACCGTGAGAGTAGAATGGAGCATCTGGAATGCTAAGAAGCCGAGGGTAATGATTAAACTTGCTGGTTTACCCAAAACAGAATGGGATAATAAGACGACTGGAGTTTCTGAGTATGAACTCAGAAATAATACTCTCTTCAAGTATGTTTGGTTTGGGGTGTACGACGGATATACATTATTGGACTCAGCAGACTCTTTTATAGAGTATGTGGGTTGTAATGGATAAATAAGCACTCCAAAGGATACTGCTTACACAATTTCCAACCATGCTCTGGCTTTGGTTTACGAGTCTGGGATTATCCAGGCTCGGGTCAGACTTGGGTGAACCATGAGCTTGGGGCTGGGACAGGAAGACTAAAGCCACCTTTAAAGGCTGGTCCTTTATAGGAGCATTCAAGAAAACCCCGATTTATTCGGAGATGGATTGAACGCTCATATGTCATCCTCGTTTAGACGAGGAAACCGCGGACTTAAGTCCGCGGAGGATGTCATAAGGAACTACTATTTCTGAAGACTTATTTCTGCCAAAAACTCCTTAATTTCACTGTCGTCCTTCTTATGGCCACTTAAATAATCTATCCTTTCCGAATAGTCTAGATCATCAAAATAAGACAGCTGTTCTCTGAAAAGTTTCTCATTAAACTCTTTTTTGAAAATCTCCCTGGCTTTATTTATAACTTCATTTATAGTGTGTTTTTTAAATGCGAAAAATAAATCCACATAGTCCTTCCATTTGGCTCTTCTTCCCAGAGAATAGGCTTTCATAGAGGCGAGTGTAAGTATATCCGGCATGTTAATAAACTCTCCGAGCCTTTCTCTAAATTCAATCGTAAAGGGGAACTTTAAGAAGGTAAGTTTGACCGATGCCACAACGACCGTTAGTTCGTTCATTTCATCGACAAGAGTACTTTCTATGGGGTGAAGACCTCTTATTGAATTTGCTATTTTTTCATTATTAATAGCCTCAAGGGAAGCCAAATCAAAATCAACCGACCTTCTATGTCCAATCTGGAGAGCCATTGCAGTGCCGCCAACTAATCCGAATTTATCCGAGAACTTAGTGATAATCGGAAGAAGCAGCCTTTGTCCTTCCGATAAAACCTCTTCATGCATATTTTGCAAAATAATTTTGGAAGTAATTTAGCGTACGCTTTTTTAAATTTACCCTTTTACCCCTCTTTATTTCTTCAAAAAGAGATTTCATTTTGGAAATACCCAAAACTTTCTCGGCTTCCATAACGTCACCCCAGTCGCCATAGGACAGAATGTGTTCCAGGGCGCTTTTGTCAGATAAAGCCTTTTTGTCCTTGATATACCAGGCTAAATATGGCTTCCCCTCTAATATTTTTTGAAGCATACTCATATATTATATCAACTAAGTGGGAAGCAAGCTTAAAGCGTAAGTGCCGAAAGCGATTACAATGCTTTGGTTGTGGTTTGTCAGCTTGGGTCTTTCTCAGAGAAATGATTTAAGGTAAAATATGGTATATGAGCGTGCCTAAATTCTTACAACCCTATTTAGCTTCGTATGATTTGTCAAAGTTAGACAAAGATAGTAAGGCCGTGCGGGAAGAGATTATTACCCAGGTTCTTAATTTGGGTGACAGGGAAGCTGTCGGGTGGGTTTTTGATAATTATAATATGGACCAGGTTAGAGATGTTCTGAAAAAGCCAAAACGTGGTTTATGGTTTGAAGAATCTCTTAATTTTTGGCAAAAAATACTTGGCATTGAAGCCAAAGATTCACTAAATAAAGATGCCATATTTACAAATCCTTAATGATAGGCAGTTGGACTTGATTAAGGGTCTGGACTTCCTTGGCGGAGAAGTTTACTTGGCGGGGGGCACCGGTTTGGCTCTACAGCTTGGTCATAGAACGTCGCTTGATTTTGATTTCTACTCCAAAATTCGTTTTGATCCTCAACTGCTGGCTGCTTCGTTTCAGGAAAAGTCTAAAGACTTAAAAATTAATAGTATTGTCAAAGATACGCTTATTCTTACCGTCGATGGTGTAAGTTTTTCTCTTTTTTATTACCCTTATAAGATGATAGGAAAGAAGGTTAAAGTGGAGAGTATAAATGTGGCTTCTATTCAGGATATTGCCGCAATGAAGCTGGTTGCGGTTGCCATGAGGGGAAAAAGAAGAGATTTTATTGACATTTATTATCTATTGAAAAAATATTCTCTTAAAGACCTTTTGGGTTTTGTAAAGACAAAATATCCTTCGTTTGAAGAGATGATGGTTCTTAAGGGACTGATTTATTTTGAAGATGCAGAAGACGAAGACCTGGCGAGGGGGATAAAAGTTCTTGCTAAACACTTTTCCTGGGAAGACGCCAAGAAAAAAATTCTTCAAGAAGTTAAGCGCTACCAGCTTGCGATAATTAGAAAGTGATGGTTTTTTGACTGAACCTACTTTATCTATACGATGCTTTGGCTGTGGTTTACCATGCTTGGGGTTAGCTCAGGGTGGAGTCAAACGCGAGTGAACAGTATAAGTATGGTATGTTTTTAGGAACTACGGTTAATATTTTATTCGCTGGGGAAATAGACTATTTCTACGTTTGTTTTTTCACCATTTTTGGGAAGGAGATTCTGGCTGAAAACTATTTTTACGGTGCTATTGGGTTTTAAGTTCTCGAATTCGAAAGTTTTTAATTCTCCCCCTACGGTTGAGTAGATAGTCATTTTTTCTAGCTCTTCTTGTAAAAATGGGACCGCCTGCTCTTGTCCGGATGAGCTTACTAAAATTAACCCATTTGGGTAGGTGACATTACCAATTACAATTGGGACGGACAAGACTTCCTTTATTTTTCCCGTAAGCGTATAGTCAATCGATGCACTTTCGAGAAATTCTCCTTTGGATTGAAATAGATCCAGGTAACCAACGAGATATAAAGCCCCATCCTTGTCGAAAGTTGCTTGTCCCGAAAGACCAGTAGGCGTAATGGAAGAAATCTTCCTGGGTGTTTCCGAGGTATTTGGTGTAGAAGGTTCTTGTGAGCGCCCCTTATAAAGCGCTATCCCTCCCCAGGAAAGAGCAGCAACTATAGCAAGCACGAGAATCCCAGTTATGATATACAGTCGATATCTATTTTTGAACTCTGCGTCGGACGTAAAAACTTTCGGCTCTGTTTCTGAAAGATTTGTATCCTGGCCTAGAGAGTTGTCGTTCACAATTTGAGTATAAACGATAATTTCAAGAGAGGACAAGAGATAAAGAAAGGGGTGAAGATTTCTCTTTCTATAAAATGGCTTATATTATTAAGGTAAGGTGTTGAAGATGTTAGGAAGCAATATAATAGATGTAATTATTATCTTTTTTTTGGGGACGCTTCTTTTTTTGGGTGGCCTGGGGATTGATACAAGTTCGGTGCAAATTCTGGGGATAAGCGTTGGTATTTTGCTATTGGTTTTGATCAGGTTTTGGAAAAAAAAGCTTGATATCCCCGAAGGCTTCTGGATTTATATCTTCTTTTTGGCAATACTCGCATTAAGTACTTTCTGGAGCGTTAATCTGGAAAGAACTCTTAAGTATTCTGCGTCATTTTTCACAGGCGGGCTTTTTTGGCTAATTTTTTTTAATATACAAGATCACATTAGAACCAGATTCGGGCACCTTTTAATTCTCTTGAGCTGCCTTTTTGGAGGATTTCTTATATTCCATTTGATTTCGGGGACCTTAGATCCAAACCCTTGGAGTATTTATTCTTGGACTACGCCAGAAAAAACACACAACCATATCGGTGATCTGTGGGCATTAGTTGGAATATTGGTTTTTTACCGATGGAGTCTAAAGCGCCCCCTAATTGATACTATATTTCTTGGCTTGACGGTTTTCTTTCTGGCTCTTTCACAATCCCGCTCGGCTTATCTTGCGTTAGCAGTAGGGATAGGATTTATGGTCTTGAAACAAGGTTGGAATAAGACAAATAAGAGTATTATTATCACCCTAACCATTCTGGTTGTAACCCTCTTTCTTTATTCCGGATTAACCAGGACAACTTTATTTTCAAGACCCTATTTCCTGGTTGGAACGCTCGGCCTAATTACCAGTCCATTCGGGGTCGGCCTGGGCAATTTTGGCGAGATCTCTAGTAGGGTTAGGGCGAGTTTTCCTTGGACAGCTAACTACATCACTTCATTTGCCCACAATATTTTATTAGAAGTATCTGCTGGAATTGGAATTTTAGGATTGGTTTTTATAACTTGGCTTTTAAGGATATCCAATTACCTTTTCGAAAACAAAGAAAATCTTCTATTTAAAGCATTATTTTTTGCACTACTTACCAATTTTATGTTCGATACTACTTATTTGATTCCTTCGATGGTGTGGTTATGGTTTGCGAGTTTGGGGTTGGCGCAAAATGAAAGAAGCAACAATAAATTATTCAATGAGTAATTTCGCAATGCAGATTATAGGGGGATTTTCCTGCGATTTAGGAACGAGCTAAACCCAAAAATCGTAGCTCATAAGAAGAATGTGGAGCCCTATCTTTAAGTGAGATCGGTGATCTTTCAGATTTCTCTCCAGCCTTAAGGGGGTTAAATTCATCAGAATTGGTGTAAATACTTTGCACTACCTGTCTTTCCTGGTTAAGCAGATTGATTTGGGCTTGGACAATCAGTTTTCCCTTCAAATCTTGAGTTGCTTCATAGGTAAGCGATAGAATGCCCGTTTCACTAACATACTTTGGTGTTACCTGAAATTCGTTAGACGGGGAATAACCCAGATTTTGCAGATAATTATGGTCAAGTATGGAAACCCAGGCTTCCTGTTTTCCTCCTAGAAATGGAGGATAAAAAACAACGATATCCGAATTAGCAGGCACCATGGCCATCTGTTTAAATCGATCCATATGATTTTGAGCATTAGCGGGTTCTTCCACCCGAATATTAACTACCTTCCCATTCTCATCTCTTTCAGGTAGTTCCAGTCTGAATGCTATTGCGCTAGAGTTTGGATTAAAAATTCGCCAGTATGGCCAAGGATTTTTCTCAGGATGTGTTTCCGAGCGGCTTTCTCCTGCTAATTCTATTGATAAAGGAAGGTCCGTCTTTTTCTCGAGAGCTTCGAACGAAACCAACCTCCCGACTCTTGCGATCACTCCTCCCCACATTAACCCTGAAACGGATAAACCGCCAATTTTCAAAACATCCCTTCTGCTAAGCACAGATTTAGATTTTCTTTCTGTATTCATATATCCTATTTTTCGACTTAAGGGGATTATAACATATAAAGAAAAAATTACGAATTCTGAGTTAACTTAGAGAATAATTTAAGATAATATGTAAGATTACCGATAATTAGATTATCGAAACTTTTCCCACCAAGACCAAGAGGTAGTAGTTCCCAAAAAACATAACCTGTAGTTTGAAGGAAATTGAAGGTGGTGATATAATTCTTCAAATGGCAAAAGAGCTCACAGGAAGAGAGTTTCTGGGAGCCGTTGCATTAGGGGTAGGCGGGCTCGTTCTTTCTGGTTGTACAGGAGTTCCGGTCACAGAGGCTGTTCCTTCTTCTACTCCAAAACCTACAAACACAGAGACCAAGGTTCCACCAACTTCTACAGGTATTCCTACCGCTACCCCAACCCCAACTCCCACCCCGACAGAAATCCCGACCCCCACCGAAGTCCCAATGTATACGGGCGAGTTCCCCGACACGAGTGAGTATTACAGGCGAATGGGAGCTTTGGAACAGCACTTTTTAGAGTTCACGGAAGTAAGGACACTTGAGGATATGAAACTACTACAGCTTTTTTTTGGGGCGCCGCTGAGCCTTGTACAAGTATCAAACGACCCCGATACGGGAATAACGCAGTTTGTTTGGGGATTTAGCGTAAGGGGAAACGATTACCGTTTTAGAACCTATGCCTTGCCCTACTGTGAGTTCAAAATGGCAGATATCGATCACTACGTTCCCGGGGGCGGCGACTTAGTAGGCAATCCCACCATAGGGCAATACCGCAATCCGGTATTCCTAGCAGTGCAAGAGCCTCTAAGTGAAGCTTGGATAGAATTTACAGGAGGGTATTTTCCAGCCTGTAGCGACGTTATGGGAGATTTATTACCCCAGGATAAGGACCGTCTAGGACAATTCTTTTTTAATGGAAATACAGAAGGTTTTGAGATTGACGAAAAGGGCATATTGGACCTAAGAAGAGTACTTATTACAACTAATGTGCTGGTAGCGAACGAATAACTATTGCCGGCCAAGCGCTTCGCTTGACACAGTGACCTTTTTTTGGTGGAATGGAAGCGGGAGAGATAGTGACGAAAAGGATTTTTTTATTGTTTCTTGTAGTCGCGGTTTTAGCTCTTGCATTAGTTGCCGGGCTCTATGTTGGAAAAAGAACCACAAATAAGGTACCGGACTCCTCCGAGGAAAAAAATGAGCCAGTTCAGACGTGGGGAGAAGTTGAAATTCTTCCCGGGGGCAGAGACTTTGTAGATTTGGAATTCTTTCAGCTATTTAGATCCTCCTCGGTTTTGTCGAGTTTAACCCACGACGCTGATATTCCCCAAGTAACCGAAATGGTGTGGCAATTTGATTTAGATGGAAAAGATTACAGTTTTAGGACATTGGGCGTACCCTGTGAGTTCCAGAGAGTGAACGATGGCAACTACTCCAAACTTGGTGCTGGCCTAGATAAATTAACGACGGGAAAAACCTACAGATTGATGTTTGCCGGGCTAGAAAGCCCTTTAAAACGCTCTATGCTCGATAAACTGGATAAATACAACGATTTACTTCCCGGCTGCAGGGAGGTATGGGGTAGCCTGCGGGCAGATTCCCAGGACCCGGAACGCCTAAGGCGTTTTTTTACAAGCGGGCAAATAGAAGGCTTTGAAATTGACGAAAATGGAGTTTTAGACCTGAGAAAAATAATTACCTTGATAGAATGGCGGAGCCTTAATGATTAAATTAATTTATAAAAGCATACTGGGAATAATGGCTTTTGTAATTCTAATATTTTTGTTTAATCAGACCGCACGGGCGGCGAATATTTGCGGTGATTATCTGACAATTGATGTTTTTGACTACGAATGGTGGGTTGGCCCGGGGAATTACCCATGGGGTGCCTGTCAAGACGTCCTCGTTTATTTTCCCACGGGAAGTCATGACGAGTCCTGCAGCCCAACAAACGGTGATTGTAAAACCGATAGGGCTGTTTGTGCAGATGTAAGCCCTAGAAGGTGTACCCCTGGTGGCTACAACACATCCCCGTGTACATCTCTCGACAATGACTGGTGTGCATCTGCTATTGAAGAGGCACAATGTGAAGCGGGGACTCGCTATTTTTGTCAGGACAGCGATTCTACCTATATCGGTAGTGCCAGCTGTACTCCCCAAAGATATGATTGCTGGATTAATTGGGATCCTACTTCCACTCCCCCGGGTGGAGGTGGAACTGCAACTCCTATTCCCACTCCCTCGTGTACACTTTCCTTTAGCCCTTCTCCGGTTAATGTGACAATTGGTGATACTGCCAATGTAACTGCCAATGTAGTTCCATCAAACGGGACCGTGGACAGGGTGGATTTTGCAATAGCGAATCCGGCAATTGCTACGATTAATCCTAATACGGATAATATCTTCCCATATCGAACGGTGGTTAGGGGCGTGACACCAGGAAATACTGAATTAAGGGCAACTGCATATATGGGTGGGGTAGCAACCTGTGGGTATGGAACTCCGGTCGACCCTGCCGCCGACCCCGTCAACGTAACCAACCCCAACCCCTGGTGGCGAGTGTTCAATGGGGATGTAATTACCAATGCAAGCTTACGCTCTCTAATTCCCTCAACCTGCAGCTCCCCTGGTTGTAATCCTGCCTTTAGTCTTACCCCTCTCGGTGGCCAACCCGGACTTCCCTCATACGTAGGAGGTTTTGACTTTAGTGCGGGGATTGGAACGGGAACAGTATCCTCTACCGGCTGGATAGCGCAGGCCCGCTATGATGCCCAGAATCCATATAACTACGCCTTCTTTGAAAGGCAGGTTCCGGGGGACACGGTTAGAAACGTTATAGCAGACGTAAACAACCCGACCACCCCCAATTATCTCAAAAACCAGGGTACCGACTCTCCCGATGGCTATAAATGGTACTTCAGGGAAGGGGATTTGACGATTGCACGCCCCGGGCCTCTTTTCAGGACAAAACTTAATAAAAGAAAGGTAGTTCTATTTGTTAGCGGAAACCTGACTATAAACGAATACATACAGTTAGATACGGGTGAAGGCTTTTTCATGGCGATTGCGGGTGGGAATATTACGGTTAACTCCATTTCGGCACCCGCCAGTGATCCCGACATTGAAGGAATATATGTCACCGACGCTAACTTCATAAGTACTGCTGATCCCGAGCAGCTCTCTGTCAGGGGAATGGTAGCAGCCTACGGCCAGGTTATCCTCGGGCGGGACTTGGCCGATGATTCACAAACCCCAGCCGAAACCTTTGAATATGCACCCGACCAGCTCCTTCTAATGCCTTTCTCTCTCAACCTCAAGCGCACCCGTTGGAAAGAAGTGGCGCCCTAAGGAGAATTTCCATTTTCCATTCGCCAATTACCAATTTCTAAGCTTGATTTCCTCATATGCTAGAATCACATAAGAATGATTGTTTATTTGGAAAAACCCGCAACTTATGATGAGATAAAAAGGGCGAGTGAAGAGTTTGGGACTTACATAAAAATTAGCGTTGATATTCTAAGAAAAGTAGCCGTAATAGGTGGAAAGCTCCACGCTGACGAGGAAAGACTTCTACTCGAAAAAGGATCAAAACAAGAAAATATTTGGGGAGGAGGATACGATATGAAATCTGGAAGAATTGACTCCCAGGCAGTAATTAATATTAGACCAGGAAAGGGGAATGATAGTATGGAAATATTAGATCCCAATATTAGAAAAAACTTTTTGAGCCTTGCCAAAAAATTCCTGAAATGACTAAACAAGATAGATTAAATGCCGCCTCGGACCTTAAACGAATCGCTTATTGGTTGGCGGTGGGGGATAGAACCAAGGCCCGTTTAATGAACCAAATTTGGAAAAAGGATTATCGAAAATTTACTTCTATTAAAAACCCAGAGAAAGCCCTTAATAACAAAGTTAAACGACTGTCACTTGCAGAGGAACTTCTGTTTACAAGCCTGAAACTTCAGTATCAATAATAAGTCCCGCTGGAAAGAAGTGGCCCCCTAAAGAGAATTTCCAATTTCCAATCGCCAATTACCAATTTCTAAGCTTGATTTCCTCATATGCTAGAATCACATAAGAATGATTGTTTATTTTGTTCGCCATGGGGAGTCGCAGGCTAGTGCGGCAGATATTTTTCAAAAAGACGACGACCCTCTTTCGGAAAGAGGGAAAGAGCAAGTAGAGATACTATCCGAAAAACTAAAATCGTTTTCAATCGGAAGTATCTTTTCAAGCCCCCTTATAAGAGCGAAAGAATCGGCCGAGATTGTATCAAAAAATCTTGGGAAACCTTTTGAAATTTGGAACGAGCTTACAGAAACCCGTAACCCCAGTGAAATAATGGGAAAGCCGATGGATGATGCCGAAGTAAGAAAAGTAAGAGCCCTGATTAAAGAAAACTATCATAAAGGAAATTGGAAATATTCGGATGAAGAAACTTTTGAGGAGTTAAGAAAAAGGGGAAAGGAAGCAATCGAGAATCTCTTAAAAAAGGATGAGGAAGAACCCGTCCTTTGTATTTCTCATGCAGGGATAATAAAAATGATTTTGTCTTTAATGATTTTCCCAGACAGCTTGACCGCACCATTGTATTGGAATTTTAAGTATCATCTGGCTTCCGAATATACAGGGATAACTACTTGTAAATATTCCGAAAGCCGTGGCTGGTGGGTAATTACCTGGAACGACACAACCCACCTTTAGGCGAGGTTAATCCAGTTTTATTTGCAAATTCCAGAAGTGCCTATATAGACTCTCTTTCTTTGAAAGGAGCTCTCTGTGAGAGCCGATTTCTATTATTTTACCCTTCTCCATGACCACAATTTTGTCGGCCCTCATCACGGTTGAGAGCCTATGGGCGATAATGATTGTAGTTTTGCCTTTCGAGGCCTTCCAAAAAGCCTCTTGAATTAATTTTTCGGACTCGGAGTCCAACTGGCTTGTGGCCTCGTCAAAAATAATGATATCTGGGTCGGAAAGAATCATTCTGGCGATTGCCAATCTTTGTTTTTGCCCGCCGGAGAGTTTTATTCCTCGCTCTCCTACAAAGGTTTGATATTTTTTAGGAAGACTCTCGATGAATGTATCTATATTAGCAAGAGCCGCAGCAGCCTTTATCTCGGAGAGTGTGGCTCTTCCTTTTGCGTAGCCTATGTTATAGAAAATAGTATTATTGAAAAGAATTGGCTCCTGCGGAACTACTCCGATATAGCTTCTTAGGTCCCTTTTGGTGAAGTCGGAAACGTTAATTCCGTCAATTGTAATTTTGCCGTAATCTAAGTCGTAAAACCTCATAAGAAGCTTAACCAGCGTTGTCTTTCCGGAGCCAGACCTTCCGACTAGTGCTATGGATTGGCCCTGCCTAATATTCAAGCTTAAGCCGTTAACTGCGTTTTTGCTTCTTCCTTTATAGGAAAAATGGAGATTTTTAAATTCAATTTCACCGTCAACAGACCGTCTTTTTATGGGAACTAAAGGATCCTTAACCTGTATATCGTTATCAAGAATCTCAAAATATTTCCCAATATCAGCGTAACTTTTGGCGATGTCTCTAAAACTCCAGACCAAGTCCCATAAACGAGGGAAAAAAATTCCAATAAAGCCGGATACAAGTACAAAGTCTCCAATTGTGAATTTAGCATCCACGGCGAGTCTTAAACTCATAAGAATTATTAAAAAGAAAGTTATGTTGGTAATTACTCCGATGGTCACGTCTATGAGTCTATAGCTATTGAAATAGTCCCAACCGGCCTTTCTCCAGCTCGCGAAGGAAGATTTCAGTCGATTTCTTTCCCAGCCTTCTTTTGAAAAAAGTTTTACGGTCTCAAAGTTAATTAAGTTATCGACAATAATTCCTGATATCTCATCTTCTTTCTTGTTAAAAAGCGCCCTTCTTTTTACATTGAGACTTATTAGGAATTTTATGGCAACAAGGGTGAGAAAAAAGGAGATAATAACAACTAAAACAATTCTAATATCAAGGGTGGTGAAAAAATAAATCATGACCAGAAGTGATACGGCAACCTCTGTCATTCTATGGTGGATTGCATGAAATAGATTCCATAAGGCTCCGTCGCCCCTTTTAAATGCACTAATTAAGGACCCCGTGCTTTTTTCCGAATGGAAGGCAAAATCCAGGTCCTGCACATACTTAAAGATTGCGATTCTGGCGTCGATTGAAGCGTCAATGAGGACATAGTCACCAAGGATGTGGGAGAATATTCCAGCAAGCCAAGAAGCGATTCTTACAAGCAGAAATACAAGAAGAATAGATAGAAGCTTTTCGTAATCCAAGGAGGGAATGGCTTCTACAAAAATTTTGTAAAAATATGGAGAGAGGTTAGATAGGGCGGTGGCAATAACGACCAATGCGACAAAACCGGCAAACGCCAGCCTTTTTTTCAATACAAAGCCATAAAAAGTTTTCAGAATTTTTAACATAAGAAATGAGCCCTTTTAATTGGCCTTAAAACGATTGTACTACAAAGAAAAGCAAGCACCACTGTAAATACCTGTAGACAAGGCTCCAAAGATTTTCTTTCAAGAAAACTGGATATTTGAGAGCCTCGGGGAGTATAATTTGACCTACACTTTTTATTTCCCATGCGAAAGTTAATACTAGGGGTTTTAGTGGCGTTATTAGCCGTACTTTTTGCGGCAGGAGCATCCTATGCACAAACTCGTCGAGTTTCGCCGTCGCCAACCATTACTCCTACACCAACTTTTACTCCTACCCCGGCTCCACCGTCGGATTTGACCCAGAAAACGGAAGAAACCATTGGCCCTTTGGAGAAACTATTAGAAGAACAAGAGCTTGGCAAGGTTTGGCCGGCAAGCCCTTTAAAATATGCCATTCGTTCGGCAATCGCCGCCCAAGTTCCAGTCAACACGATAGTTCTTCTTCTTCTCTTACCCTTAATTGCCTCACTCATCGCCGCCGCCCGCCATATAATCGGACTTCGAGGATTCGGAATTTTTTTGCCGGCGGCTTTGGCGGTAACTTTTGTGGCTACCGGCCCAATTGTTGGAATCGGACTGTTTTTAGTCATTGTTACAACCGCTACTTTGATTCGCTTTACGCTAAGAAAACTAAAAGTCAAACTTCAATATTTACCGAGAATGGCGCTTCTTCTCTGGTGGGTAGTAATAGGAGTTTTGGGGGTCCTATTTCTGGCCCCCTTAATTAACAATTCGAGTCTGTCAAATGTTTCCATTTTCCCCGTCCTTATTCTTGTGCTTCTTTCAGAAGATTTCACCCGCGTGCAGCTGGGGAAGAGTGCCAAAGTGGCGGTTAACTTAACTTCCGAGACACTTATTTTGGCTCTGGCCTCTTATTTTGTTTTAACCTTAAAGCCGGTTCAGGAATATGCGCTTTTAAATCCAGAAATATATTTACTTGTAATCTTTATCTTTAATCTCCTTTTGGGCCGCTATGTTGGCCTAAGATTAATGGAAGTGTGGAGATTTAGAAAGCTTATTTCCAGTTAACCAGTAATCCAGTAGTCCAGTCAGACCGGTTAACCGGTAAACTGGCAAACTGAAAAACTGGAATACGGGAATACTGGAATACCGGGACTATGAAACTTTCCAATATTCTAGGCTTAAACGCTCGGACTCAGATTTTCTCTTATCGATATAACACCATATCTGGGAGGAAAATTTGTGATTCCAAGATTCAAACGGCCAGGGTTTTAAAGAAAGTAGGAATTCCTCATCCTGAAATTTACAAAAAGCTTAAAAACCCATCGGACATTGAGAAATTTGATTGGCAGACTTTGCCTGACGCCTTCGCCCTAAAGCCTTCCCGTGGTCTTGGGGGAGAAGGGATTGTTGTTGTTAAAACCCGGACAAAGGGCGAAGACGCCTGGATTACCACACAAAAAAATAGAGTTGGAATTGAGGATTTGAAGCTTCATGTTCAGGATATTCTTGAGGGGGCTTTTAGCTTGGGAAATGTTCCGGATAGCGCACTAATTCAAGAGTTTGTAGGCCGACATAAAGCCTTCAGAAAGTATGCATATAGGGGAACTCCTGATATTAGAATTATTGTTTTTAATAGGGTGCCTGTTATGGCCATGTTAAGACTTCCGACTAAAGAATCTGGAGGTCGCGCTAATATGTATCAGGGGGCTGTTGCGGTTGGAATTGATATGGCAACTGGGATTACTACAAAGGCGTATTTGCATGGCGAGTTTATTTCTCACAAACCAGGAACTTTAAGGAAACTCCGAGGAATAAAGATACCCGATTGGACCAGGATTTTAGAGATGGCGGTTGAGGCATCAATGGCGTCGGGAATGGGTTATTTGGGTGTAGATATAGTTTTGCATCCAAGTAAAGGACCAATGGTTTTGGAGCTTAACGCCCAACCGGGCTTAAAGATTCAGCTGGCGAATATGGCGGGCCTTAAGAAACGCCTTGAAAGAGTCGAGGATTTGGAAGTCCGCGATTCGGTCCACGGCGTAAAAATTGCCAAAGCCCTTTTTGCCGCCCGCTTCGCAGACAGGGTAAAGGCAGAAGAGGGGGTAAAGACCGTAGGAGTTTGGGAAGATGTTCGAGTGGTGGGCGGGGATCATAAGAAACATACCATTAAGGCAAAAATAGATACCGGAGCCTGGAAATCTTCTATTGATAAAGAGGTTGCCAAGAAGTTGGGAATTCTCGATAAAAGTAACGTCCTTTGGACTAAAGTTTACAAAAGCTCATTAGGGCGCGAGGTAAGAAAAGTTGTAAGCCTAACGTTTTACCTTGCAGGGACCAGAGTTTATACAATCGCGAATGTTGCCGTTAGAACCCATTTAAGAACTCCTCTAATTATTGGTCGTAAAGATCTGAAAGGATTTTTGGTAAAGGCTGAATAACATCCTCTATGAAAAAAATATTAATTTTGGTAGACAAGGTCGGTCCTAAAAAGGAAATGCTTGCAGAACTAATTGCAGAAAGACTTTCTGACAAAAATACTCAAATTGTCTTGGCTAGATTTTCGGATTTGTATTTCGAAATAGACGGGGAGAATGTCATAGTAGAAGTCGAGGGAACGTCTATAGAGAGGTTTGACCTTGTCTATTTTAGAAGGGCGGGAGACAAATTTTCGGGAATCGCCCTTACCCTGGCACTATGCTTGGAAGAATTGGGAGTTAAATATATCGATAGTACCTGGGGTAATATTGGACCCTTAGGAAGCAAGTTTGCATCCCTAGTCCGTCTAGCAAGAGCCCACCTTCCGATTTTCACCACAATTTATTTTTGGCCTACCCACATAGAAAAATACCAAGATAGTCTTATTAGAAAATTTGGTTTGCCCTTGATTGCCAAAGAGTTATCTACCCAAAGAGGAAAGGGTGTAATTTTGATTAGAACAAAAGAAGATTTTAAAAAGCTTCCCCTTACGGATAGCAAGGGCAGAAATAATCAATATCTATTTCAGAAATTTATCGAAATTAAAGATGAATTTAGAGTATTAGTTTTGGGAAATAAAGCGAGAGTTTGGGAAAGAAAAATAATTACTATCAAAGGGGAATTTAGACATAATATTTCTCTGGGGGCAAGTGAGGAATTTCTCCCGATTGCCAAAATACCAGAAAAAATTGCAGACGTTGCAGCAGATGCGGCAGCGGTGTTAAACCTACAAATTGCCGGAGTCGATTTAGCTATTCAGAAAAAGACGAATAATGTTTTTTTGGTCGAAGTCAACCGTGGACCGGGAATAACTTATGATACAAAAATTTCTCCAGAAATCGACGAAATGGCCAAATTTTTGGAAGAAAGTGTCAAGAAATAAATGGAAAAATATAGGGTGGGTATGGCCTTTTCCAGGCAGTTTAGAGGCAGTTCTCCTCTAGGTCATATCGGCGTCAAACTTCCGGTTTATATTAGGCTTCTAACTCTTTGTGAGGCGAAGGGTTGGGAAGTTTATGTTTTGACGAAAAAAACATACAAGGGAAACGGAATATTTGAAGGTTCTTGGAGATATTTAGATGGCAAATTCGAAAAAATAAAAACTCCGGTAAAAATCGACCTGGTTTATGACAGGTGCGCCGGGATCAAATTTCCTTCGGAAGGGGACGACAGTCTTATTTGGATAAACCGCAGAGATTTTAAAATACTTTGCTGGGACAAGTGGAAGGCATATAGGCAGATTGGAAAATTCATGCCAAAAACTTTTTGGGTAGAAAGGCAGGAAGATTTGCCGGCGGTTTTAGCAAAAGTAAAAACCGAGTGGGTTAGCTTAAAGCCGTTCAACGGTTTAAAAGGATTAGGGGTTTTTATTGGACCAAAGTATAAGGCGCAGGAATTTAAATTCTCTAAAAAATTCAAGCACTATATTGCCCAGGAATTTGTGGATACGTCAGGAGGAGTTCCTAAAATTACTAAGGGGTTTCACGATATCAGAGTTGCGGTAACCAACCAAAAAGCCGTTTGGTCGCACGTCAGAGTCCCACTTAAGGGAAGCTACTTAGCGAACGCGGCCGCCGGGGGAATATTAACGGAAGTGGATTATACCCTGCTTCCAAGAAGCATAAAAAAAATTGTAGAAGAAATCGCCGAAAAGTTTTCTCAAAAATATGACGACCCTTCATATAGTATCGATTTTGGAGTAGGCAAGGATGGTACCCCAAAAATTTTTGAGATAAACGACCAAATAGGTTTTCCTAGGTGGGAGATGAAAAATAGAGACAAGTTTCTTAAAGCACTGGTCGATAATTTCGAAAGTAAACTAAATGGCAAAAATCGCGCCAAGTTCTTATAATTATTTCGATATTGAAAAACGTATGCAATTATTGGTAATATCTTCTAAGTATGGATCTTGCCAACCCCAACACAGGGGGAGTGATAAATCCTCCTCCGGTACCACAAACCGATGAGATAACACCTCCTACACTAGCCTCATCGGATCCGCCCAGTACGCCTTTAACTGACCCTGTTGGGGCGCCCCCCTCTTCGTTTCCTCCGAGTTCTTCCGGAGCTGAGGTCGTGCCACCAGCGGTCCCTCCGTCAGACCCCCTTTCCACGGGAGAACCCTTGGTTACACCGCCTACAGGCCCTTCGCCTAGAGGTAAAAAGGTAGTTCTTTCAGCCATTGCAGGCATTCTCCTTCTTGGAACAATAGGGGGCGGAATTTATATAGCCACGCATATTGCACCCAATCCTGCCGATCAGACAGGGCAGGCTACATCTCCATCTGCGACTCCGGCTCCGCAGATTACGGGCGTAGAAGTTACTTATCTGGGAGGAACCGCCTGGAGTATTTCCGGTGATGCAAAAGTTCCCCTTACTCAAGGCCAAAGCGTTGTAGAAGGGGCGACTATTGAGACGGAAGATGATGCAAAGATGCTCCTTACTCTTGGGGAGGGAAGTATTGTAAGGATAGGTCCTTCCTCTAAGATTACTTTAACCAGTCTTGATCCGGAGTCAATGAATTTTACCCAGGAGCAGGGAATAATCTATGCCTATGTCGGCAGCGAAAGCGTTGCAACATTTACAGTGGTCGCCGGAGACGTCACAATCGAAGCGCAGGGGACGGCCTTTTCTGTCGAAAAAGATGAGTTAGCGTTTATAAACGTCTTTGATAACAAAGTTATGGTGAGGCAGGGGGGTAAAGAGAAGGAGGTAGCTGAAAATACTAATTATGTTCAAGGAGCTGAAGAAGCCTTTGACTTAAATACGGACGAGCTTGAGACAGATAGTTTCCTACAATGGGCATTAGAAGAAGAACTAGGAAGGATTGAGGCAGAAATTGCTTCCGAAGCTGAAGGTTCGGCTAGTTTGGAGGCTAAAGAAGCCTATAAAACTACACTTGAGGCTTTGGGTATCGAAAAGCTCGATGTTTTGAAGGATACTTTCTTGGCGTCAACTACAGGAGCCGTAAGTAAAATTACTTTGACCGGTAGTAGGCTAGAAAACGGAGCGGTCTCGCTTTCCTGGACGTCTGATGGTCTTGCCGAGAATGGATATAAAATTGTTTGGTCGACCACTCTGGGAAAACCATATCCGGCAGACAAGAGAACCAGCGAGCCGATTCTTGGATACGCCAAAACTCTTGGCCCTATGAAGCCAGGTAAAACCTGGTATTACCGAGTCTGTGAGTGGACAGGGATAACCTGCGGGATTTACTCCAACGAGCTCTCGTTTAGCTTCTAAAATTACTTTACCTCCACCGTTGCTTCCCACACTACTTAGCTTTCGCCTTTTCAGAACTATTCGTTCACGGCTCAAGCTGCGTTAGTTGAGGGACTTCACATTCTCATTTTAATTCGAATGTTGCGCCTGCCGCTTTGAGCTTCTCAACTGCGCTCTTGGCGTCTTCAGCTTTAGCGTCTTTGAGAACTTCAGCGGGAACATTCTCGGTCATACTTTTGGCATCCATCAGAGTTAAGTTTTGATTAATCTCGCGTAGTGCCTTGATTACTCCTATTTTATTTGCCCCAGCAGCTGTCATAGTTACGCTCTGGACTCCACCACCAGCGGATTCACCGCCAGCTGCGGAAGGTTCTCCACTAGCCTGAGCTGCATCTTGCCCCGCGGCAGGGGCGACTGCGACTGCCTGGGGGGTTACTCCTAGTTTGTCTTGAAGAGCTGAAACAAGCTCGCTAAGTTCAACAACTGTTAACTTTGCGATTTCGTCAACCAATTTTTCAACACTCCCAGAAACTTTTTTTTCTTTTTTATCTGTCATGCTTAATCACCACCTTTGCCCCGCACAAAGCGGGGAATTTAGAATTTAGGATTTGGCCTTTTCGTTTAAAACGAAAAGCAGCCTCTGTGTATTTGCATTAAGGGTTCCGACAAGTCCATAAGAAGTACCCATTAAAGTCCCAAGTAGTTGACCCAAAAGGGCGTCTTTTCCTGGGAGGTTTGATAATTTAATTAGGGAATCCGTGTCTTGGAAGCTTCCGTCAACAATTCCCACCTTTAAAGACGGCACCTCAAATTCTTTGGCAAATTTACCAAGTACAGATAGGGAAGCGATAGCGTCTTCTCCGGCTAAAATGAGAGCAGTTTGGCCGCTAAGTACTGTATCAGTTAAAACCTCCGGTTCAATTTTCGCGGCTTCACCCGCTCTTTTAAGAAGGGTATTTTTGACAACCAGCATCTTGGCTCCGACCTCGGTAAGCCTCTTTTTGAGCTCCTGTTGGGCCTTAACCGAAAGGCCGGCGTAATTCACGAGAATTACACTCTTTGCCGACTTTAGTTCTTCGGTCAAATTACTAACAAAAAATATTTTTTCAGCTTTTTTCATACTCATACCTTTAAAGACCGTGTCTTGCAAGGTATATATAGTTTTGCACTAAAAAAGCACTCCGAGGAGTGCTGATACTTTTCACTTAATATCTTTACCGCGAAGCGGCAAGCTCCGCTTATATCTTAGTATCATCCCGCTTCGCGGGAACCCTCGGCACGACTTATGGTTCGACTTAGCCCCTCGATTACACTCGGGACTAGCTCACCACGTGCTGTCTTAGGACAAAAGAAATTATAAGTTAGAATAGTGGTTACGTCAAGGAGTTAAAATGAAGATTTATTCGTTTCTGACTTCACCGCGGGTAACTCTGTCAAGCTTTTTCCCTGGTGTTTCGGGCCGCGGGCTCGTTACTTGTCTCAGCCGCTCTTCAGTTCTTGTTCTCTGCCCCTGTTCTAACGACTGTACTAATGCAGTTTTCTCAATCCCTTGCCTTAAACCCTGGGGACTAATTGATCTTGGTCGCACAGGTGTTTGAGTTTCTGTAACTGGAGGCACCAGGCGGGGAGATTCTGGCCTTTGAGTGTAGTCTTTAAGGCCCCCCCTCCGGATACCTTCTCGAGTTCTTTGAAATGCTTCCTCGGGGGTTAATGGTCCTTCACCGCTCTCATCTGCCATATCCAGATTTTATTGCCCCGTCCTTTAGTTGTCAAATTTAGAAAAAGATTGAAAAATACTAATCCAATGTGCATAATAAGCCTGTGGGAAGAAAGCTTTTTATAGCATTACTAAGTTTCCTTATTCTTCTTTTTAGCCCGGGCTTCTCTTTCGCTCAGGAAGAACCAGCAAGCTCAGGGGTTGCCAGACCAGACATTTTTCCTCTCCCCAATCCAGAACCTGGGTTTTTGGGCCAAGACCACTCATATTCTGTAACTTTTAGAGGGAATGGGGAAGCGGTAGTTGCTCTAAAAGTAGCACTCACCAATAAAGGAGAAACACCCTTAAGCGAAGTTTCCCTTAGGGTTCCCAAAGTTTCTCCGCAAGAATTTTTTATTTATCAGGTCATCAAGGAACCTTCTTGCACCCGTTATTTAACTGATAACGCTTGTGCTGAATATCAGGAGCCAGACTACTACGGTTATTGGTGGTCCAAGACTAAATATCAAAAAGCCCAGAGCGAATTTAGTGGCGATACTCTTAAAGTCATTTTACCGCAGGCAATTCCCGCAGATAAAAACGGGAGTTACCTTGTTTACTTTCGGGCCATGGGATATGCCAAAAAGAATATATTCGGAGCCTATAAATTTACTTTCGAGACACTTCAAGTCCCCGACGACATCAGAAACATGACGGTAGGAATTAGTACGGATTCCGATTTGGTTCTTCGGGGAGCAACGGGTGAGGTTAATTACCGTTTTGGAGACGTCGCGACCTCTCTAAAAGCCGTTGGTGGAGCAGCCCCGACAGAGTCTTCGTCAATTGATACTTTTTACCAACAGATTGGCCACGGGACACTAATTAAAAATGCATCAAGTTTGGCTTCCCTTGAGTCCTATACTGTCTCTTCCAGTTTTGCAGATAACCGAATTAAACTATATGCCAAGGAGATCTTTGTCGGGGTAGGAGTTTTCTTGGGAATTTTGGCAGTGGTTTTAGTAGTTCTGCGCCTTATTCTCAAAAGAAGTCAATCCAAGACTGAAGGGACAACTGTTGCCACATTCAATTCGAAGAGCTTGGTTATTTGCCTGGGTGTGAGCTTTGTCTCGGCGTTAGTAATAAGCGGCTACACAATCCTTGCAATTATCGCTGCCTCCTATCTCGCAAGTACTGTTGGTTATCAGTTCCAAGCCGTCCTGACCATTTTTATTGTTGTCATTTCTTTTGCGATTTACGCACTATTTCTCTTTGCGCCAGGAATATATTTAGGTGCCAAGAAGGGAATCGGTTGGGGAATAGCAACTGTCGCACTTACAGTTTTCTTCCTTCTAATATTTTTGGGAATTGGGCTTTTGGTCTATCTTGCAGTCCGAAATCCCTCAGTCTATCCCGGACCGATTCCTCTGGGGGGAATGGAATCTATTAAGCAATACTGACCTTGACAGAAGGTCCCATTGAGGCTTTAGCGAAGGCTTTGACTATTTGTTTGTCGCCCCCGAGGGCCTTAAAAATAGCTTGTGAGTTGGCGATGAGTTCTTCGTCCTTTTGACTTACTTTTCCAACTACGGTGTGAATTAAGGGAGCTTCTTTCTCGGTTTTTAGAGAGAGGGAACTCACGGAAAAATCCTTTGCCTTTTTGGCTTCAGTTATTAAAGTTCCGTTTTTGGGATTCGGCATTAAGCCCCTTGGCCCCAAAACCCGGGCAAAAGAGATGAGTTTTGGCATCATTTCGGGTGTAGCTAAAAGGACGTCAAAATCGATTTTTCCGTCGGCAAGTTTTTTAATTGTTTCCTCATTGGCAACTTCCACCTTTTTTTCTCTACCTGCCTGATGGGGAAGAGTGACATTGGCGCTTGTTCCAATCTTTTTAACTACCAGATGAAGTTCTATGGACCCGTCAAAGTTCGAATATGAGGTTTCTTTGGCGAGGGCAATAGCGTCGGAAAGTGAGTAGGTTTTAGACTTATCCACCTTAGCCCTTGCCGCTTTGTATTTCTTACTTCTTACTTTTTCTTTCTTATTCTTTTTCTCTTGCTCTTTTACCTTTTCACTCTCCTGCTCTACTGCCGGTTCTATCTCAATTGTTTTTATCCTCTGGCCACCTTTAAGACCCGCAATATGAACTTTCTGAGGTTTCTTATCAGCCTCCTTTTTGGCCTTTTCCTGCCTCTTTTTCTCATAAGCTTCCTTGCCGGTTAATTCGGCAACTTCTGTGTCTACGAAAGAGGTTTTTGTTTTACCCATTAATTATTCCTCCACGGTTATTCCCATAGAACGGGCGGTACCCGCGACAATTCTTTTGGCGGCTTCCAAGTCTTTGGTATTAAGGTCGTCCATTTTATCTTTGGCGATTTTTTCAACTTGTGCTTTGGTCAGCATTCCAACAATTTCCCGAGGTGTTGTTCCCGAACCTTTTTCAAGGCCGAGCTCTTTTTTAATCATCGAAGATACAGGTGCCTTTTTAATTCCAAAAGTGAATGTTCTATCTTCATAGATAGTGATAACAGCCGGAACTACTTCACCTTTCATCTCGGCGGTTCTTTCGTTATAAGCTTTGACAAACTCCATGATGGCTACACCGTGTTGTCCCAAGGCTGTTCCCACTGGGGGAGCTGGAGTTGCTTCTCCTGCCTTTAAATTGATTTTGACTACTGTTTTTACTTTCTTGGCCATAACCTTACTCAAACTTTCTTTCATAAAGAAAGTTTGGCAAAGAAATTTTAAACACAAGCGTCGGAAGCAATCTTGAAGCTTTCGACGCCTTCAGCGTCTCCCTCATCCTTCGACTCCTTCGATTTCACTCAGGACAAGTTCTCTCAGGACGAGGTAGGGGAATTATAGCAGAAGAAATAAGGATACGTAAAGTGTATAATTTTTGCTAGATGTCGGACGGCATAACAGAAAAAAAGCCGCTAAGCAGGCGAGATTTTCTCAAGGCTGCGCCCCTGGCTATTCTGGGGCTGGCGGTTTCGGGATGTGGGGTAAATCCGGAGGCCGCAAGAAATTTAGGTGACTATCAACCAATAAGACACGGGGAAAGACTCGTCTTGAATAAACTCGAAGCAGGTAGTATCAAACCCATGGCCATTACGGTCGAATATAATAGTACGGATATTCAGATGTTGTACGGTCTTCAGGAAAGACTAACCAGGGGGCCCAACGGAAATTTTCTTTATTCCCCCGTAGACTTTAAGGACGGCGCAGAAAGAGAAAGACTCATAGGGGAAATTGTTTCCAATAGGCTACAAGAATATAAAGCAAGTTCTCGATTGTCTTCAGAAATAAATGTTGGGATATATATAAACCCTGGAATACGTATGGGAACAGAGCCTCCTTATAGAGTAGGCGAGATTACATCCCAAGAGAAGATTTGGGGACTTCCCGTAATAAGTGCGAAGCAAGATTTGATGCTGATGCCGGACCTCCCGATCCCCGTTGAGCACGACCCCGGTCCACCTCCAGCCGCCGATGCCAGTACCGTAACAGAGTTCTCCTTAGGTTACGCTGTAGGGCAGATGCTTCGCCAGGCAGACGGATCACTAACGCTCCGAATAGCGGGATATGTGCCCGACGGTAGGGCCGTAGAACCAATCTCCTAACTAGAGACACCCGCTTTATTTTTAGGCTCTTCAGGGCTATAATCCCTAACTATGGGGAAAGAGGGTGAGCTGAAAGCGGTGCGGGGATGCCAGGTAGTACTTGATTTATCACGGCCCGACGCTGCGACTTCTGGACTTGATTTGAGATGTCCCACCGCGACCGGCCAATGTTTGGTCGATTTTGCTGAAGACAGGGGAGACTATGGAATAATCAGATCTAGAAGTTGTCCCCACGGTCTTACACCCAAGACCCCATCACCGGACAACTAACCGCTTTTTTATACCTTAGTTATCTGTAAGAAATCTAGCTCAACCGGGGTTTCGCGGCCGAAGATTGAAACCAAAACTTTTACCTTACCTTTTTCCTCATCCATTTCGTGAATTGTTCCCAGAAAATCGGCAAAAGGCCCGTCGGTAATCTTGACGGCTTCTCCCACAGAAAACTTAGTTTTAAATCTGGGGGCTGGAGCTGAAATAAATTTTTGAATATTGCCGACTTCGGACTCTGACAAAGCAGTTGGAGCTTTTTCAGCACCCACAAATCCGGTTATTCCGGGAGTGGTACGAACTGCCAGCCAGGTGGGATCGTCCAAAATCATCTTAACAAGTAAATATCCGGGGAAGATTTTTTCTTTAACGGTTGCTTTTTTGCCACCCCTTATTACGACTCTATCCTGCGTTGGGACAAGAAGCTCGAAAACTTTACCGGTTAAACCCATCGACTCGACTCTTTGTCTTAGCGTTTCCGCTACTCTTACTTCGTGTCCCGAGGCCGTGTGGACTACGTACCATTGGGCTTTTGCGTCGTCGGTTGCACCAATGACAATATGGCCGGGGATTTTTTTCTTCCCGACTCCGCGTTCTGAAACCGCTTCTTGGGTTTGAGTGGGTTCGTCCATTTTACCTTGCTATAACAACCTCTAAAATTTTAGTCAAAAAATAGTCAAGAGCGCCTGCGTAAAAGCCGACGAATGCCGAAATGAGAAAAACAATTAGGGTAAGTTTTATAACTTCTTCTCTTTTCGGCCAAGTGACTTTGGAAAGCTCTAGTCTCACCTCGGAAAAATACGAAAGAACTTGCTTCACGAAGGAAATTTTACCACGAGAAGCACCCAGCCGCAAGCTTGGTGGTATAATATTGGCCATGCAGCAAGAAAGGGCCGATGTAGTCAGAGTAAAAGGAGTTCAAAAAGGCCGTCTAACCGTTGAGATTGAAGGCGGCGGAGACGTTGTGATAGGAGTAAGAAGGGGTAGAGGAAGCACACTGGAGCCAAGAAGGGGACTAGTGGAGTCATTCAGACCAGCAATGCAAAGGCTAGCCATTAGATATCCGCGAATTTTTGGCGCGGATTCTCAAGACTTTTGGTTAAATTTGGAACAACAGCAGCCCTTTACCCCCGAAAAAGCGGCGATTTTGGCCAGAAGACAGGGATTTAGCTCAAGCGAGATAGGGAGAAAGGTAGTCCAGGGTCTGATTGAGCTTTCGGGCACCCAAGGCTCGATTTCTCCAGATACAATGGACCAGTTGATTGACGAAGGGTCAAGGATAGTAAGAGGATTTTATATTAAGACAACCGAGGTAAAACCCGGTCGTAGCGTAGGAAGATGAAATTCCCCAATTTCTCCTTCGAGAAAAAACTTTGGAAGGCAGGCTACAAATTAGTCGCTGGGGTAGACGAGGTAGGCCGAGGATCTTTCGCCGGCCCAGTCGTCGCCGGCTGTGTAGTTTTCTACCCCTCGCAGCTTCTGCAAGGCGAGGCCTTGCGGAACTTGAGGAAGGAAGGAGTTGTTATTAATGATAGTAAAAGGATGACTCCGAGACAGAGAGAAAGGGCGAATAAGTGGATTAAGGAAAATGTAGCTGCTTGGGGAGTTGGGGGGGCAAATGTAAGTTTAATCAATCGAATCGGAATGGGGAAAGCTACAAAGGTCGCATTTCGAAGAGCAATTGCTGAGGCAAACTTAAAACTTAAGACTAAAGACTCAAATTTGATAGACTTTCTTCTAATCGACGCTTTCTATATTCCTTATGTCAGGGGATTAAGAAGAAAGAATCAAAAAGCAATAATAAATGGAGATGAAAAATCGATAACTATTGCGGCAGCCTCGATAATTGCTAAAGTTTATAGAGACGCCCTTATGAGAAAAATGTCCCATAAATATCCAAGATATGGGTGGGGGAGAAACAAAGGGTATGGGACGAGGGAACACCAGAGGGCATTAAGGAAATACGGGCTAAGTCGTTACCACAGAAAGCAGTTTGTAGCGACCTATTTTAAAAAGACCTCTTCTTCTCAAGTTCAATCAAGTGCTTAATGCGGTATTTTTTTTCTTTGCGTCTTTCAGCCGGTTTTTTGTAGCGCTCGCGCTCCCTGTAATCCAGAAGAATTCCTTCGTTAAGTACCTTTTTCTTGAAGCGGGCTATGAGCCTGTCCTCGGATTCGCCTTTTTGTTTCGTAACGACCACCATGGGGTCTCGCCCCCCTTCCGATTGAATAAATTGAGTTTAACTTCATAACACTCACCAAATGTATTGTAGCAGAAAGGTCAATACTAAAAAATAGCCCAAATTCGGCCTAAATAGCCTTGCTCAGATGATGGTCGACGTCAACCTCGCCCACCCCAAATAATTACTCGATCTAAAAAGTATCTAGTTTGGTTGAATTTAGACTAGTTTGTTGCTAAAATCTATCTACCTCAATCGGAGGTTTCTATTAGTTTCGCCGAAGTATCATGGCGATGCCGGAGGCTAAGCTATAGAGGAGAAGTTCTAGCACCTGTCACAAAAGTCCGATACCCATAAAGCCCAAGGAGCGCAGGATGACCAATGACTTGTATTTCGAGCCGTACGCGCTTGAAGGCAGGCTGGTCGTCAATGACCGAGTAGTTGCATCTGCAATTCGGAGTCTAAGGGAATCCGAATGGGGAAGGAAAGCCGAGGAGGTTCAAGTGCCCCATTCGCGGTGTTCGAGCGACCTGTCGCAAATGGTTGACGGGGTGCCTGTCAACAGGACCAGCCACAGCCAGGAGCACATCTACGTTGGGTTCAGACACAGGCGCATGTAGCCCCTGGGTCAGGGTACGGATCGGGTGTTAAGGCAAAGGGGAGAGGCGGGAAGTTTCCGCACAAGTTAGCTCGTCACGAGCCCACTTCTCGCTTCTCCCCCTAGTATTCTTAGTGAGTGCTTCGGCCGTAGACTTTTCTAAATAACGATTTGATTCTTCTTGACGTTTCTAGCCATTCATTATATCTCTCTTCGGCATTAGGAATCATCCGTTCATATCGTTTATCTCTTGGGTCATTCGAGGGTATTTTGCTGCGGCTATTCTCGAGTTGCCTTGGGGTAGGTGAAGGTTGAGGAGGCAATAAACTTAATAATTCTATTTTAGACATAGAAGTGAATTCCAGTCATTTTACTAGCCTTTGAAAAAATAGCAAGTTGGAGTTGTAGAGTTGTAAAAATTGAATTTAACGGGTAAAATTAGAACCTAGGAGATATAAAAATGCCAGAAGAACCAGGTTCAGGTGAAACACGACCCGGCGCAAGTCTTGCTGATATCTTGGGGATGCAGCAGGAAAATGCTGCACGAAAAAACCGAAGAGATAATCCACGACATGGGACAAGAATTGATGAGCGCTTAAACTTAGAGCAGGCTGACGCATTGGACCGAGCTCGAAAGAGGGCACACCCCACAAGTGGTTCAACCACTAGTATCCCCGATAGATGGAGTTCGACGGGACAAAAACCTCAAAGACCGGGAGAGTAAACGAACCCCGAAAATATGACCGAACAACATAAACAGATAGAGTTACACTGGTTAGAAACTTTATATGGAATATCTCCAGATAGCCTTCCCTTAGAAGCGAGAGATTTGGCAAAAAAGCTTGGCCCTGATGGGGTTAATGAGCTAGTTGAGCAATATCGGGGAACACAGTTTTATAGAGGTATAAGAGCAGGTAGGGAGGAACTTTCCAATAAACTTGAACAGATGCACAGGCTTGCGTTTGAGGGCGGAGGAAGATGGGCCCCGGGAGAACCTTCTTATGGGGATTCACCTTTGACCTGGATTAACCAGGAAGTAGCAGAACTTCTTGAAAAAGGTCAAACTGAGTAGAAGTTTAGTGGTATTTGACTACGAGTTGGGGGCGATTCCCGGTGCTTAAGTAGTTATCTCCCGACTCAAACCTTGCCCATGCGTCAGCCCCAGTTGCTTCTGTCGTAAATCTTAATCTATATTGGGAGCGAGTTCTTGACGCAGCGATGTCTGTCTTGAGAGGATTGGTGACGATTAAATCTTTCCACTCGATGCTCGCGTTGGAAGTTAATGTTCCGATATTAGACGAGATGGCGGAAGCGTTTAAATCTTCATTTCCTAGACTATCTCCATAGTCGAGGTGGTCAACGATAAGACTTCCCCCGGAGGCGTAGGGGGTTCCCTCAAGTTGCCCCTGATAAAGCCTTAAAGTTACCTCGTCAATTGTTTTGCCGGATGGAATGCTTGAAATGTCAAAACTGACAAAACCTCGCTCTGTGAGCGTTGCATTTCTTCCAATTTGTATATACCAAGTAGTGTTTCCTCCACCATTACTTGCGCGCCAACCGTCGAGTGCTGCAGTTCCCGTAATAGTCATTGTTTGGATTGCCGGAGTTGGAGTAAGCGTTGGCGTTGGAGTACTCGTAGGTTTTTTTGTTGGGGTTGGAGAACCGGTCGTTTCTGGCTCTTCTGTCGGAGTAGGTGTTGCAATAACTTCAGGTGTAGGGGTAGGAATTGGCTCTCCGCCTTCTCTATTTCTAAATCCGAGAAAATATGCAGCACCTCCTACCAGAAGAAAGAGAATAATAACTATTAAAACGTATGGCCACTTTTTTCCTCCCGATTCGCCGCCATTTGCGGATGGGGGAGTTTCACTTGGAATCTGAACTTCTTGTGTACCTTCCGGCTCCATTGGCCGAATAGTAATCTAGTAAAAAAAATATGTCAAGAGGGGTCTAGGAGGAGAGCAATCTTTTTCAATCCCAACTTTTCGAGTCGTTCCACGAACTAATTATGTCACCTGCAGGGGCTAGTGGATTATGTTAGAGTTAGAAACTCCTCTCATTATGGGTAGACACTCCCGGAGTGAAATAGCTAGATACATCGGGATAAACATTGAAATCGTAAACTACGAGATAAGTAAATACTAATTTAGGCGTGCACTTGACAAATTATTACAACTTGCTAATAATTAGTTAATGCCCAAAAGGAAGACTAAAAAGAGAGATTTAGTCGGTGCTTCTTCAAAAAATAAAATCTTCCTATTGTTATTTATTGCTATTGGAATTTTCTTTACTCTTTACAAATTAAATATTTTTGCCGCTTCAGGAGGCAGGGGTGGTGGAAAAGTTGCTCCAACACCAGTTCCACTGCCAACTCCACCTGCAGGAGAATTATTGTTAAATACTTCATTTGAATATAATACCGATGCTGATTCCCGTACTCCCGATGGTTGGGTTCAACATTATGACCAGCCCAACAAACTTGTTAAAGTTGACTGCGGTGTTTCAGTTTCCGGAAAATGCTCTTATTATGTGGATGGAAAGCATTATAATGCCATCAAACAATATGTTACATATTCAGCACCTCCTGGAAGCACGGTAACAGTTTCAGGGTGGGGCAGAGGCAAAGATGTTGCTGATAGTACTAGCGTTGCAGAAGGCTCCTTCTGGGTGCAAGCCTGGATTCACTACACAGATGGATCAACAGAATATGGTTTGCACGCAGATTTTGACAACGGAACTCATGATTTTCAAAAGGTCCAGAAATCTTACATTGCCCCCAAACCAGTAGAAGGATTTACCTATTTTGTTAAGTTTGGAAAAACAGGTTATGCATGGTTCGACGACGTAAGCCTCGCCGTAATTACTCCATAAAATTTGTAAATTTAACCCTAGTAAAGTATTGTTTTTTTGCAGGGGCTAGTGGCCCGACTTCGAACAGTTTGGCACGAGATAGACTCGATTGAGACTGATAAAATTCAAGAGTTTATTAACACGGAACAGCGTTTATTTTTTAATAGTTCTGGTACTGCCTATTAAGTGGAGCTAATGGATGGTTGGGGAGTTCTCGCATCTATATCCAACATAAACCGAGTTCGTTGGTTTGGCCCTATCCCCGCAGAAGTTTTTAATACACCGTCATCATCTTCATAAAATAGGGGTAGAGCTCCCTTAACAGTTTTAAGTCTTATTATCTTTGGCCCAACCCTAAACTCACAAATTGTTTTAATTGGAGCTTTTTGGGGAGACAGAATGTTTTCTTTTCCCATTTGAAGATCAGTTTAATGTATTTACACCTAAAGTCAACTATTTTGGGCGAACATCGGATTATTGTTTACCATTTGATATTTGGACATATTTGAAGCTATTTTGCAGGGCTGCCAGGATTTGAACCTGGAAGAGCGGTTTTGGAGACCGCCATGATACCATTTCATCACAGCCCTAAAAAATCAGCGGTTTTTGCTTGCCCTCCGTAACTTTAGTGAAGGAGGGGAGACCTCCGGCCTACCACTGACCGACACCCCTAAATCGAATAACAGCCTATTTTACTTCAAATTAGATAGAACCTCAAACCATACCCGTGTGCTCATGTATGATAAGATGATATATCATACACCAGGCTGTGTTGGGTCGGGTTGAATCAAAAGGGAGTTATTTTCTTGAGCAGGCTTCTTTTTGAAAGGTCTAAGTTCTTCAAGAAATCTTTTGTTAATTCCTTTGCGAAGGTTAACTTCAATTTTCTCATAAGCAAATTTTTGTCTCCCTCTGGGACCAATTTAGTTTGTAATCTAAACCGTGAGATTGTCTGTCTAGTGGTTTTTATTGTACCCGCGACTTCTTCTGGGCTATAGCCAAGTTCCAGTAGAAGAATTATTCCTGCCCTCTTTTTAAGCATCGCAATTTCAGTTTCAGATAGGAGAGTGTTGAGAATTTTAAATGTTTCGGAACCATCCAATTTATAAAATGCAGCTTTAATAAACTCTTGAAGTACTTTTTCGGTATGTGGGGCCAGTTTCTTCCGGGAAACGTGTGTCATGTATGATAAGATGATATATCATCAACAGGCGAAGTCAATCATTAATAGCTACCGTAAGGTACTACCTCTATTTGAGGTTGGTAGATTCTTTGTGGAGTTGATATTTTCTACAGTTTGAGCAATGTTTTTTTAGCTCAAGTTTTCCTTCAATATTGAGTTTATTCCGCGTGGTCACGTAGTTTTGTGATTTACAGACGGAACAAATCATAGCAACAATTTCCCTGGCTCCTTTTTTTGCCATACGCTGGATATTCTACACGAAGAGGCTAGATCCAACAAGATGGAGCCGAGGGTGGGAATCGGATGCCGAAGGCAGGACTTCGGCCCCCACGACCTAGCTATCAATTAGCTTCCGCATCAACATGTTTCCTTCTCCGGTATTTTTGAAGTACCACTCACGCTTTAAGGCTTCGATTTTAGAACTATATGTTTCTTTATAGATCAATATAAACGGTATCCTGGCTTTTGTTGATTTCGATTGACCATTGTTATGCTGTCTAAGTCGTCTCTTAAGGTTGTCGGTGGTTCCTATATAGAGGTTATGGTCTTTTTGACTTCTTAGGATATAAAGATAGTGCATCCGGAGCCTGGATCGGGGATCGGACCCGAGACCTCGTTCTTACCAAGAACGCGCTCTGCCAACTGAGCTACCCAGGCAATGTGCGGGCTACTTGAGCCACCTCGGCGAGTCTAATGAGCCAGGTGCCAGTGGCTAATTTGATTACCACTGAGCCACCTCGGATTGGTGCTGGGACTAGGATTCGAACCTAGGTAGCTCTTTCGAGCGTCAGATTTATCCCGTATAAAGCTTCGCTTTTACGGGACAAGCACTCTGGTGTGCCAAGGCCAGGATTCGAACCTGGGTAGCCCTTTCGGGCGTCAGATTTACAGTCTGATGCGATTGCCCACTCCGCCACCTTGGCTTAGCTAATTTTTTATGCGATTGCTTGCCCCGTTTTCGCCGGAGGCGAATTTTCTGGGTCCGCTCCCTGCCTGCCGGCAGGCAGGCGCCATCCCAGCCCTCCGGTTTCTCTCCGGGAGCCGACGAGTGGGATTGAACCACTGACCTTCGCTTTACAAAAGCGTTGCTCTACCGCTGAGCTACGTCGGCTTGACAGATGAATTATAACAGCATTCAAGAAGACCCCCAAATATTATTTGGAGGATGAATTGAACGCTGATATGTCATCCTCCCTTAAGGGAGACCCCACACTTTCAGTGTGGGAGGATGTCATAGCAGAAAATGAGGCTTCTCCGAAGCTCCAAGGGATTTATTTTAAGTTTTCTTTCCCGGTATTTTTTTGAAAAGAAATACCGAGTAGCATTTTGACCCTGCTTCAGGATCGGGCAAAACTGTCCTGGAAAACTTCCAGGTGGGTGAGCTGCCCCGTACCATTACGGTGCAGGGACTCCGCCCTCCCGATTGAAAACGTGGTCAGGATAGTTTTGCCTCGGTACCCCTTAGCAGGGTCACTTATATTGTAACAAATGGGGTCAAGGGCGGAAAGTCTCTAAATTATCGATGAGGCTGGAGTAAGTAAATTTAAAAGAAAATTGATAATGGGAGAGATTACTATTGATACCAAAGATGCTCCTCCAAAAGTAGGAAATATGATGAAAAAGAGAATTATCATTCCGTAGCGAGAAAGGAAGAGATCGGTCTCTCTGGCTTCCTTGGGTGGCAGAAGTCCGACCAATATTTTTCCTCCATCCAGAGGATGAATGGGGATAAGGTTGAAAATGGCTAGAGCAACATTGATAACGATAAAAGGGAGGGCCAGGCCATAGAAGAATGAAGCTGGAGAGAAAGGGGAGTAGGTTAGCCTAAAAATTAGAGAGATTAACACGGCTAAAATAAGGTTGGAGGAAGGTCCAGCTAAAGAAATGAGAGCCGAGTCTCGTCTGGGATTTGCCAGATTATACGGATCAAAGCGCACTGGTTTTGCCCAGCCGAAGGGGATAACAGGAAACCCTAAGGCTCGCAAGAGAACCAGTATAAAAAGTAGCGTGGTTCCTATTGGGTCATAATGTACAATGGGGTTTAGAGAAAGCCTTCCTTCGAGCCTAGGTGTGGGGTCTCCGAGCCTATCCGCAACAAAAGCGTGGGCGGCTTCGTGAATTGTGATAGCAACGACAAAAGCCAGAATCCAGAAAGCAATGGTAATCATTGTCAGTAAAAAGTATTCATAGTATAATGTTCGGTCAACCAGTATTCCAGTACTCCAGTCAGACCAGTAAACCGGTAAACTGGAAAACTGGTGAACCGACAAACCGGAATACTGGGATACCGGATTACTGAATTTTATGAGCTACATCTGTGACAATTGCGGGAAATCTATTGTAGTCGGCCGTAGCCAGAGGCACGGCAGGGGTGTTGCGGGTAAAAGGTGGAGGAAGCGCGCCCAGAAAACAATGAGGCTTTTTAAGCCCAACCTGCAAAAAGTTTCTGTGCTAGTTTCTGGAAAGAAAGTTTCGATGAAGCTATGTACAAGGTGCCTCAAAAGATTTAAGAAGGATGGTAAAATTCCTTCCTACACAAGCGCGGCAATAGGATAACCTCTCTTAAATTCTTCCCAAGAAACAGGGTTTTTTCCCTCGAGCTGGACTTCGTCAAGGATTAGCGTATAGCGTTTAGGGGATAGGGATTCGGCGTGTGCTTTTAGGATTTTTAGTCTTTTGGCTTGCCCTTCCGAAGCCGAAAGGCGAAGGAGGGTCCACGCCCCGGGCCAGGGGTCCATAGCGCGAATAAAACAATCTAGGGTATAGGGGGTGGGGTGTAGGGAATAGTCTTTGATGAAAGGAATTTTCCAAGTAGCTTTCAAGGACCGTCCCTGCAAGCATGCGGCAAGGTATTCAGCAGGGATGAAACCGTGACCTTTTTTAACCAAGGTAGTATAGGTCGCCTCGTCGTGATTTTGTTCGCGAAGTTTGACTTTCCCTTGAGTAAAGGCGGGGATTAAAGCGACAACAACTTCGGCCGACCTTTCAAAGAGCCTTTTTCTTAAAGTTTCCAAGGTGTCGGAAGCTAATATGTCTTCGCTGAATTGAGAAACAACTAGACCGTGGTCCATTAGCTCGTCAATCTTGATTATCGAAACGCCGGTTTTTGCCTCGCCCATTGCAATTGCTGCCTGAATCGGGGAGGCACCACGATATTTAGGAAGAAGGGAAGGATGGATATTTAAAATGCCAAATTTCAAATTTCTAATTGCAGATTCTGGAACGATTTCCCCATAGGCTGCTAAAATTCCCAGATCCGCTGGAGGAACTTTTTCGGGGCCATAAATAACCGGAATATCTTTTTTATATGCCCAGGTATCAACGGGCGAGTAAGTTAGTTTTTGATCCCTGCCAACGGGCTTTGGTTTTTGGGTTACTACGGTAATAATTCCAGATTCCATTGAACGGTCCTTGAAGGTTTTGTGCAGCAAATTTAAAACAAGAAGAACGTAATCCGGGGTTCCAAAGAAAACGATTTTCATATATCAACTTCTTCCCACTCGTCGTCACTTGCAAGTTTATATAGCTTCTTCTTTTGTTCAAGAAGCCTATCTACAAAAAGCACACCGTTTAGATGGTCAACTTCGTGCTGAATGATTTGGGCCAGAAATCCTTTAATGGTTTTAGTTTTTTGGGCTCCTTCCTCGCTTCGGTAGTTAACCGTAACACTTCCCGACCTTTCGAGGGGACCATAGTAGTTGGGTAGGGAAAGACACCCTTCCATTATTTTCCCTTTCTCCGGAGATTTCCTTATTGGCCCCCGGGAGGTAATTTCGGGGTTAATAAAAATTTCTGAAGCTTCCTTATGGCTTATATAAAAGATTCTTAGGCTTTTACCGATTTGGGGCGCGGCCAAACCCACTCCTTCGGGGTCTTTTTGAACATTAAGTGTATCTTTGAGGTCTTTCACCACATCCTTAATCTTTTTGTCTATCGCGCCTACGGGTTTTGCAACTTGTCTTAAAAAGGGGTCTTTGGCTTCTAATATTTTTCTGACCATATCAGATATAATATCACCCAAACCTATTTTTCTGTAATTTCGTGAAGCTCTTGCTGTGTAAGTGCATCGTCGGGGTCTATCTGCTCAAGGATGTATCGCAGTTCTCTTTCGGCATCTAACTTACGACCTGTGTTTACATATAGTAGTGCTAGGGCAAACCTCGCGTCTCGGTAATTATCCTTAAGTTCAACCGTTTTTTCTAGTGCGAGGACTGCGTCACTTGTTTGCCCAATTCTTGCGTAGGCAAGACCCAAGTTGTAATAAAGTTTTGCATCGGTCGGAGAATATTTTGCCTCGAGAAGCATAGTATCTTTAGCATCGTGCATATAGATTGGATCAAATATTGATAGTCTAATCAAGACACTGGTGAGCCCTCTTACAAGTAGTAGGTTTCTGGGTGCAAGCTTAACTGCATCTTGGGAGAATTTGATTGCCTCTTGGGAGAGTTTTTTAGCTTCGTTTTTATTACCCTCTTCGTTTAAGGCAAGAGCTTCGAATGATATCAGCTGGGCAAGCTCATTTAGGTAAATAGCCTCTTTGGGCGAGAGAGAAATAGCCTGTGTCATTGCCCCCTTTGCCTCCGAGAAATTTTTTTCGTCGCCCAACATTTTCCCTTTAGCGAAAAGAAAATCAGCGTACCAGTATTTGGAGATAGAGTAAAAGAGTGAAATGGCGAAAAGGGAAATGATAGTAAGGCCGACCATTTGAAATGCCGAAACATTTTGTTTCTTATACTCTTTTACCTTTTCACCTTCTTGCCCTAGCCCAACGGCGATTGCCGGAAAAAAGAAGAATAAAAGCGAGGTGGTTGTAGTCGCGAAACCGAAGAAATTGGCAACCAAAATTCCGCCATAACCTGCTCCAAGAGCATATTTTAATGGGTTATGAGATTTAAAAATGAGTAAAACAGAGAAAACAATAAGAGTAAAATATGCTAATAAACCTACCGTACCCGTGGTCGCAGCATAATTGAGGTACTCATTGTGGGCTTTGTTGAAAAGAAAATCCCACTCAGAAACCTTATTTAGCTCTTTGGGCCGGAATTCATAGAAGGAATAGGCGAATGTTTCAACCCCACTGCCAAAGTAAGGATAATGTTTCCAGATTTCGATGGCTCCATTCCAGACGATTTTTCTGATTTCACCGGACTCTGTTCCACCGGGATCAGGTGGGATTATCTCCTCCTTACTACTCGGGAGACTTTTAGTAAGTAAATTTTCTAGGCTCGGAGTCCAAGGGGTACCGATTATGAAAGAAATAAGTAATAAGGAAGAAGTAATAAGTAGAAATTTTTTTAAAAGAGACCTCGGGGTTCTTTCTCCGAATAATTTTAGTCCTACCCAGAAGATTAAAAAAGAAATTGCAAAGCCAAGTATGCCCGAACGGGATTTGGTATAAAGAAGGACAATAAAGAAGATTATCGATAGTCCCCACCAAACCAACCGTTTAGTTTTTAGGGAAAAAGCCAAAGTAAGGGGAATTAAGGCGATTAAAAATGTAGCCAGCCAATTGGGTTGACCTAGAGTTGAAAAGACCCTATTTTGGACGTCTTGGACCCAAAGATTTTTGTCTACCCCGAAATGCTGTAAAACGCCATAGAGGCAAACTAAGAAAGCCCCTGCAAAAAGAAAGTAAAGGGATTTGCGGGTAGACTTTGCATTCATGTTTGATACAAACGCCCAATAAAGTAGGCAATAGGCGAGTAAGGATACGAGCCCTCCGTTAAATCTGCCGTAATAGCCAAGAAGCGAAGTGTGTCTATCGATAGAAACCAAAAAACTCAAAAATTGAGAACCCAAAAAGATCAGAAGGGGTAAGTCCAACATTGTGCGACGAAATATTACTTTTCTGACATAGATGATTCTTGTCAGCCAGAAAAAGGTTACGAGAGCCGTAATCAGATAGATAAATATAATTTTGTTAAATTCAAAAAGTTCAGAGGTTTTGGGAAAAAAAATGAGTGGCGTAAAGAAAAAAAGGAGATTGAAAAGGGTGGGGATTCCATTTTGTAAGATTTTCTTCATATGCCCAATTTACACGCAATAGACATTTTTTTAAAGGGTATTTTGGCCTTTGCAAAGACTACCTGCCTCGTTATACTTGTGGAACAATTTAAGGGCACTTTTTGTCATGGCGTTACCTTTTGTAAATAAAATATTAGGTTTGTTCTCTCATGACATTGGGATTGATTTGGGGACCGCAAATACCCTGGTTTGGGTCTCGGGAAAGGGAATTGTAATTCGTGAACCCTCGGTTGTCGCCAGGCACAAAAAAAGTAAGGAAATTCTAGCTATAGGAACTTCGGCTAAAAAGATGCTGGGAAGGACTCCTGCCACAATTGAGACAATTAGACCTTTAAGGCACGGAGTCATTGCGGATTTTGATGCTACGGCCGCGATGCTAGGCCATTACATCAGAAAGGTGCATGAGTCAGGAGGCGTGTTGCCAAAAATCCCTAGACCTAGGGTAGTTATTGGGATTCCTTCGGGGGTAACCGAGGTAGAAAGAAGAGCGGTAGCTGAGGCCGCAGTTTCAGCTGGAGCCCGGGAGGCGCACTTGATTGAGGAACCGATGGCAGCCGCAATCGGCGCTGGCCTGCCTATTGAAGAACCTGAAGGAATTTTCGTCGTTGATATTGGTGGAGGAACCAGCGAAATTGCGGTCATATCTTTAGGGGGCATAGTTCTGGGGCGGTCTGTAAGAATTGCGGGGGACGAGATGGACGAGGCGATAGTAAGCTATGTTCGCCTCAAATACTCGCTTCTTTTGGGTCAACCTACTGCTGAGGAAGTAAAAATAGGGATCGCTTCAGGAGTCCCTCCCGAGAAGGAGAAATTTGCAGTAGTAAGAGGAAGAGATCTTGAGACCGGACTTCCGAAGTCCGTGAAGTTAGCCAGTAGCGAAATAAGGGAGGCTCTAGCGCCTATCCTTCGGGAAATAATTTCCGCGGTTTCCGACAGCCTAGAGGAAACACCTCCGGAACTCGTTTCCGATATTATGGAAAAGGGTATTGTTATGGCGGGCGGAGGGAGTTTACTGCCAGGAATTGACAAGATTGTAGCCGAAGAAACAAAAATGCCAGTTTGGATTGCTCCTGACCCACTAACTTGTGTAGTAAGGGGTTGCGCTAAGCTCTTGGAAGATCGCCGGCTTCTAGCAAAAATTCGAGTCAGTCGAAGTTTCTAGTATGGAAACCCTTATTTCTCTAAAGACCCAAAGTTGGCTTTTCTGGTTTATGAGGGGGCTTTTAATTTTAGGATTTCTGGTTCTAGCAGGGAGGCTATTAGAACTTGAAATAATTAAAGGTGGTTATTATCGAAGCCTTTCTGAAGGAAACAGAATAAGGAGGATTCCAATCAGCGCTCCTCGGGGAAATATTATAGCTCGAGGTGGCGAAATTATCGTCGGAAATAAAGCAGTTAAAAAAAGGGTTATTTTTGACCAAGAGAAAGGATACAAAAAGCTTGACGACACTCTCGGCGCCCCCCAAGAAGAAATAGTTGAGGAGTGGGAGAGGGAATACAGATATGGATGGAAATTTGCCCACGTTAGCGGATATCTGGGCGAAGTTAATGAGGAAGAGTTGGGGAAAGTAATTGCCGAGTGTCCTGAAAAAGGTGCAAGGAAGCTGGGAGCTTTAGTTGGTCGAGCGGGACTTGAAGAGATTTATGAGTGCACATTGGCAGGTATAAACGGTGAGGAGTTGGTAGAGGTCGACACGAGAGGAAAAAAAATAAGAACATTAGGGAAGAAAGATCCAATCCCTGGGGAAGACCTAAAAACGTCGATTGATATTAAGCTTCAGGTGAAAATTGCCGATGAAATGAACGGGAAGAAGGGAGCGGTGATTGCTTCCGATGCGAATGGGAGTATACTGGCACTTTTTTCTTATCCGTCTTTCGACCCCAACTCGCTTATCAAGAAAGATAAAAGTGCCGAGGTCGAAGTGTACTTAACCGATTCCAATTTGCCATTTTTTAATAGAGCGATAGGGGGAATGTATCATCCTGGGAGTGTCTTTAAACCGATAGTAGCCGTCGCGGCACTTGAGGAAGGTGAAATTGATAAAGATTATATCTTTGATGACCCTGGGATAATCTCGATCGGAACATTTTCTTACACAAACTGGTATTTTAGTCAATACGGCAAAACCGAGGGAAGAATCGGGGTTACTCGCGCGATAGCTCGCTCTACAGATACTTTTTTCTATAAGCTCGGAGAATTTCTTGGGATTGAGACTTTAGCTTCCTGGGCCGAGACTTTTGGTCTGGGGCAAAAGACGAATATTGACCTGCCCGGCGAGATAGCGGGGCTCGTACCCACCCCGGAGTGGAAAGAGAGGGTTAAAGGGGAGCGCTGGTTTTTGGGAAATACTTACCACGTCTCGATCGGTCAGGGGGATCTCGCACTCACCCCCATTGAAGTAAATAGAGCTATTTCGGCAGTTGCAACCGGAAAGCTTTGTCGGCCAAAAATTGTAGGAGGTAAAGAGTGCAAAGATTTAGGGATTAAGAAAGAAAATTTAGAATTAGTTAGGGAGGGAATGGGTGAGGCTTGTAGCGCCGGGGGGACAGGATTTACATTTTTCGATTTTACGCCTGCGGTTGCTTGTAAAACTGGAACAGCAGAAACAAATGTCGACGGCAAAACCCATGCATGGTTTAGCGTTTATTCTCCCCAAGAGTTTCCGGAGATTATTATGACAGTTTTAGTTGAGGGTGGAGGTGAAGGGTCGAGAGTTGCAGGGCCAGTGGCAAGATCCATATTCGACTTCTGGTATGGTAAGGGAGGATAGAGTATGACAGAAAAAGAGGCACTCATTTCCATATCCAGCTTCGTTCCCTTCGGCCCTGCAAGGATTAATCTTTTAATTTCTTTTTTCGGAACCGCAAGAAAAGTTTGGAATGCGAAAGTGCAGATTCTTAGGAAGCTCGGACTGGGGGAGGAAAAACTGACAGGGTTTTTAGCTCATAGGAAAAGTTTTGATCTAACAAAATACCAAAAGAGTTTAAAGAAAAATTCTATCGGGGTAGTTAGTATATGGGAACGAAATTACCCCCGGGTGTTAAAGGAAATTGACTCAGCCCCAATCCTTTTATATTTCAAAGGGAGAATGGATAATATGGAACCGGGGGTTGCCATAGTGGGTGCAAGAAAAATGACCTCTTATGGGAGGGAAGTTGCTTGGAAGTTTGCTGGAGAACTTGCCACGTTTGGGATAACAATAATTTCTGGGCTAGCTAGGGGCGTAGACACTGCGGCCCACGAGGCCGCGCTTTCCGTAAAGGGAAATACCGTAGCGGTTTTGGGTTGTGGGCTCGATAGGCTCTACCCCCCGGAAAATACGGGTCTTGCAGAGAGAATCGTTAAAAATGGAGGCACCCTAATTTCAGAATACCCGCTTAATTATCCGGCTTTGAAACTTAACTTTGCAGCAAGAAATAGAATAATTTCCGGACTTTCAAAAGCGGTAGTGGTTGTTGAGGGTACCCAAAAAAGCGGAACACTTCTGACCGCCTCGGCGGCGGCAGAGCAAGGTAGAACCGTTTTTGCAGTGCCGGGACAAATTACTTCCCCAAACACAGCTGCCCCTATTTTCTTACTCAAAAACGGGGCCAAATTGGCAACTTCCTCTAATGATATTTTAGAAGAACTCGGGTTGGAAGTAAGAGTTGATACAAGAAGAATGAATTCGATACTCCCAAGCGGCGAAGAGGAGGAAAATCTATTAAAAATATTGGAGCTAGAACCAAAGTACCTTGACGACATTGTTAGAATATCTTCTTTAGATGCGGGGAGTGTTTCTGCTAGACTAACTATTATGGAGTTAAAAGGATTGGTAAAGAATTTGGGGGGAGGAGTATATAAAAAGATATAATTTCCAAATGCCAATTACCAATTTCCAAATAATTTCAAATTCTCAAATTTCAAATTTATTAATATTGATAACTAACTGGAAATCGGAATTTGGAAACTGGAAATTAATAATACTATGAATCTAATCATTGTTGAATCACCTACCAAGGCTAGAACGTTGACCCGTTTTTTGGGGAAGGCTTATTCTGTGGCGGCGACCATGGGACATATTAAGGACCTACCCAAGAATATATTAGGGGTGGATATTGAGAATAATTTTTCTCCCCAATATCAAGATGTTGAAAAGAAAAAAGCGGCGGTTTTGGAAATAAAAAAACTGGCTAAAAAAGCCGATAAGATATATTTGGCGACAGACCCGGACCGCGAGGGAGAAGCCATAGCTTCGCACGTTTCCGAAATGCTTGTTGGTAAGGAAACCCGGATTGTCTTCCACGAAATTACCAAAGAGGCGGTTGTCGATGCTATCACGCACCCAAGGGCGGTTGACAGAAATTTGGTCGACGCCCAAATTGCAAGAAGAGTGCTAGACCGCCTCGTAGGCTATAAACTCTCGCCCCTTCTTTGGAAAAAGGTAAGGCGCGGCCTTTCGGCCGGTCGCGTTCAGACTGTTGCTGTAAAAATAATTGTCGAGCGGGAGCGCGAAATTGAGAAGTTTAAGCCAGAGGAATGTTGGAATATTTGGTGCGAATTAAAAGGCAAAAGCGGTCAAGTGTTTATAGTGAATTTTATCGGGACCGAAGACAAAAAGATTGAAGTTAAGAATGGAAAAGAAGCGGGGAATATAGTAGCCAGTTTAAAGAAATCTCGTTACGCTGTTTTGGACGTCAAAAGGCGCGAAGTCAGAAAAAATCCATTCCCTCCTTTTACCACTTCGACTCTTGCTCAGGCAGCCGCGAGAATTTTTGGCTGGTCGGCTAAAAGAACCATGTCTATTGCCCAAAGACTTTATGAGAGGGGTTATATCACTTATCACAGAACCGACTCGACATTTATTGCCAAAACGGCGATAGAAAGGGTTAGAAGCTTTATTCAGGTAAAATATGGCAAAAATTATTTACCCCCGACTCCCAGATTTTATAAGGTTACCTCCAAAGTCGCTCAGGAAGCCCACGAAGGGATTCGTCCGACTAACCTTGAACTTGCGAGCGAGGCTATTAAAAGCAAAAAATACGGCAATGACGCTTCAATTCTATACGAGCTTATTTGGCGAAGATTTGTGGCGAGTCAGATGATGGCAAGTCTCTATGATGAAACGACAATCGATGTTTTGGCAACAAATGGGGAAAGTTATCTTCTTAGAGCCTCCGGACAGGTCATAAAATTTGACGGTTGGCGTAAGGTTATTCCTGCCAAAAAAAATGGTGAGGAAGAAGTTGTCTTACCTGAGGTTAAGGCTAAAGAAAGCTTGACTTTAATTAAAGTTGACTCCGCACAGAAATTCACCGAAGCCCCTGCAAGATTTAACGAAGCCTCGCTTATAAAGACTTTGGAGAAGTTAGGAATTGGAAGACCTTCGACCTATGCTCCGATCATTTCGACAATTCAGATAAGAAATTATGTAGAGAAGAAAGAGGGGAAGTTTTTTCCGACACCAGTTGGGGTCGCTGTGAATGACTTTTTGATTCCGAATTTCCCGCAAGTATTTGATTATGCATTTACCGCCGAGATGGAAGCCGATCTTGATAAAGTGGCCGATGGAAAAGTGTCTTGGCAGGATAGTATAAAGAAGTTCTGGGATCCATTCGCGGGGAAACTCGCTTCGGTTGAGAATGCAAAAAGAGTAAAAATTGAAGTTGAAAAGTTGGGCAAGGCGTGTCCAGAGTGTAAAAAAGGGGAGCTCGTCGTGAGAATCGGAAGATTCGGAAAATTTATTTCTTGCTCGCGATTTCCCGACTGTAAATTTACAGAGAAATATGTTGAAAAAATAGGAATGAAATGCCCGAAGTGTGGAAAAGGGGAGGTTATTGTTAAAAAAACCGGAAAGGGTAAAAGATTCTTCGGTTGCTCCATCTACCCCAAATGTAAGTGGGCTTCATGGAGAAAACCGGAAGCCGTTAAGAAGGAGTAATCAAATCCTCTCTTCTTAATTCCCAGAGAAGTTTCATAAGTTCCGTGTTGCTGACAAATCCCGCCTCTATCTCCCAATCCTCGGGCTTGATTAGCTCGTGCTTGGGTGGAAAACTGTGGGAGGCACGGCCCTTAGCGTACTTGATACAAACAAGGTTGTAGTCTGGTATTTGGGGATCAGGCGACATATGGTAGATTTCCCACCATCCATAAGCTTCGTCACCCGTTTCGAAAATAACATCCCAGGTGTGGTCACGGCCAACAGCGAACCCCAAAGTTTCGTGGTCCATAACAAGAATTGGCGGAAAGTCCCTTCTTAATGAAATTCCTTCGAGGAACGTTAAGTCTTCGGAAGAAAAGGGGACCAATCTCGCTTCCAAAGACAATTTCAAAAAGGATTCAGGATTTTGCCGAAATAATCTTTCTTGTCTTTTTAGTGCTTCCTTGAAGTGGACTAGGTGTTCGAAAACCTCGTCTGTTAGATACAAAGGATGGGATCTGTCAGGAAGGCGATAAATGGCCATCTGGAAGTTGGTTGGAGGACCAAATTCTAAAGGTTTCATTTCGCCTGAGATTTTAAAACCCAAAAGACTAATTGTAAAGGCATGTCGTGGGTTGTAAAAATACTAAATTAGTAATTGACACCCTGCTTATTAATTGATAAACATTTGCCGATGGCAAGACGAAGGAAATTTCCTCCCATTCAAGACGTTTACGGAACTCTTCCCGATTGGGCACTCAAACAGTATATCAAGCATGGCGTTATTAAAATCAAAGGACTGGACGATCGTTGGGAAGAAAAACTAGGCCCTGTCACTTTAGACTTTCACTTGGACGGACTCATCCTTATTCCCAAAGAAAATCCCTATAGCTACATTGATGTAAGAAAGGGAATAAAAGAAGAGGACTATGATGTTGTTAATATTCCGGAAGGAGGCCCCCATATTCTTAAACCTGGTCAGTTTATTATCGCCAGAACCCAAGAGAAACTAACACTCCCTGCGGACATTGTCGGCAGACTAGAAGGAAAAAGTAGCCTTGCAAGACTCGGAATTGTGGTCCATTTAACCGCTGGAAGGTTCGACCCGGGGTGGGCGGCAGTGCCGGTTTTGGAGCTTAAGAATAATTCCAATACAGACGTGATTATATATGAAGGGTGGCCGATTTGCGCCTTTTCATTCGAAAGGCTCTCCTCCCCGGTAGAGCGGCCACTGGATAACAGCGATAGATATTCAAAAGGGGCGATTCTAAGCCTTATACATACTGACCATAGGTAAGATATGCCGATAGGACCAGAAACACTTTTGGAGTTGGTGAGAAAAAGAAAGCTTGTTTCAAAACTCGACCAAAGGGAATTAAGAAATCCCGAGGGGGCAGGTTTTGACCTTCGAGTAGGTAGAGTCTATGAAATTTTCGGGGAAGCATTTTTAGGAATAAAAGATAGACAAACCCCAAAGGCCAAACTTGTTGCAAAATATAATCCTCGAAAAAGGGCGTCTTACACTTTAAGGCCGGGAGAGTACGTCCTTATGATGACCATGGAATCCTTCAAGTTACCGCCAGATATTGTAGGTTATACCTCCTCACGAACTACAGTTTTTCGCTCTGGCGTAAACCTTATTTGTTCACCAATTCAACCTGGCTATGTTGGGGAGCTTACATTTGGACTTAAAAATGAGGGACCAGTTGATTTTACTTTTGAGCTAGGTGCAAGAATTGCACACGTGCAGTTTGATTATGTCCAAGGAGGCGGGGCCGCTTATAGGGGGCAATGGCAGGGGGGAAGAGTAACTACCTCCGGTAGAGAAGAACAAATTTGACAAAATGAGCGTTGATTTATCACCAGAGCAAAGAGGATTCCCAGAAACAACATTTGAGGCCCCAGAAATGAAGGTTTATCCCTTGGGTTTTACCCCATCTGTCAAGCAACATTTAAGAGAATCTGGCGTCATACCTACCCAGGGGGAGACTTCCGATTTTGGAAATGTGGGTCTTCTTACCGAGGAGGAAATAGCGGTAGTTTTGGCAAAGGTTTCAAGAAATCCTGGGGGATTCTTGGAAATTGCAAAAACTGTTGATGAAGAGGGGGCCTCTCAATTTCATCAGAAGTGGGTGGTAAGTATAGAAGGGTATGGACACGCATCGGTAGCAGAGCATGCAATGCTTCATATGGCGGTTGAAAATGTTTCTTCTTTGGCGGGAGACGAGGTAACCAATAATAGACTAGCTTCTTATACGGAATTTTCGGCAAGATTTAAAGGTAGACAAAATGTTGGACGTTATACGCCAGAATCGGTTGCGGCGCACCCAGATCTATTGAGAATGTGGAATACGGTTCATGAGAGACTTTTTAGCTTAAACGACAGATTAATGGAATTGGGGCTTTCCTATATTAGATCAGAAGATGGAAGAAAAAAGCAACCAGAAAGAAGGGCTGACGGCGCCAAAGGCGTAAAGACCGTTTCGGATCAGTTTAAAAATTTAATGCCCGCTTCGCGGTTGACAAGTATAGGAGTAACAACAAACGCGAGAGAAGCAGAGCACATAGTCAGAAAAATGTTGTCCTCCCCATACCCAGAGGTACAAAGATTGGGGGCTAGATTTAAGCAAGAGTGTCTTAACGTTGCCCCGACATTGGTTAAGTATGCAAATAGAAACGATTATTTGGTTTTAACAAGGGAGGCAATAGAATTTTTGGCAAGAAACCGTAGGGAAGATACGGGGTATCCCGAGATAACAGAAAAAGGACAATTAGTAAGGTTAGTTGGACATGATCCTGACGCAGAAGACAAATTTATTGCAGCCGCCTTATATGCAAAGTCCCCGGGCCAGACACTTGAACAACTTCTCTTGCAGGTAAAAGGCTTGGATGAATCTAGGAAACGACAAATATTTGAACACGTTCTGGGAAATCTTGGCAAGCACGATGCACCAATTAGAATGCTAGAGTTTGCTGGAGATTACCAGATTGAAGTTTCTGGAATGACATATGGCGATTGGAGGGAATGGAAGAGACATAGAATTGAGACTTATGATACAAAAGATTTAAGCGTCACTTATGGTTTTATGAATCCTCCACTAGCAGAAGAAATGGATGAGTCGCAGGACTTTCAATACCGCGGATCTGTCGATGCAGTCAAAGCTGTGATGGACGATGTAGGGGAGCTTTATTTAGCAGTAAAGAAGATAGACCCTCTAGCGGCTCATTATTGTGTCACCAGACTTCACTATCGACCGGCGATTGTGAAGATGAATCCAAGGGAAGCATTTCATCTCATTAGTTTAAGAACCGGACCTACAGCCCACCCTTTCATTCGGCGGCTTGCCTGGGCTTTTTACGACGAAATTAAGAAAGTGCACCCTTTATTTGCTGAACATCTGGGGAGAAGATTGTATTCCCAAGATAGGCCTTCCAGGGATTTTAATTGGACATATTAAGATGGCTACTCCGGATGTTGGTCCGAGTAGGATAGAGGACAGAGAACAGTTATCTTCAAGAGAGTTTTTTTTAAAACGATTTAGTAGTTTTGTGTCTGTTCTTTCGGATGTCGAAGCAGGTCTTCCTACGTCAAATAAGGATAGGTTGGATCAAATCAACACAATAATAACAAAGTATTTGGAAAAAGACATTACAGAATTACCGATACAAGAGGGACAACTTCTACGCACTATTTATGGACTTTGGTCTTTGAAAAACGATATTCCTCAGGAGGCACATTTACCGGAGTTGCGACCCTTCGTTTCTGGAAAAGGGTTGCAAGAGCTTTCTATGGAAATGGGTGGCCCAATAGCGTCTGCAAAGTCGACCTTGGCTAGATTTTTAGCTGACGAAATTGGTGCCAAAGTTGAAGAGGAAAGATTTGATCCTTCCGGAAATCCATTTTTGGATAAAGCATACAAGGATCCTGGTTATATGCTTCGAACGCAAGTTAAATTTTTGCTTGACAACATTTTAGTTGGGCTTCGAGGCAAATTTTATGAGGGCAGGTGGGTAAGAGATACAAGCGTTCTATCGGATATCCACGTTTTTATGGAATGGAGGAGAAGGGCGGGAATTGTAACAGAAGAGGAGCACAAGGCCTATATGGACGTTGTAAGACTATTAAAACCTTTGATTACAAAACCTGACCTGCTTATTCTTCTTGTTCCCAATTCCGGCGAGAGGCTTATGGAAGGTCTTTGGGAAAGGATAAAAGATAATCCCGAGGAGAGGAAAATGGAAGAGGGAATTAGTCAAGAAGATTTGGACATCTGTATTCAAGCCACTAAAGACGCTGCTGCTATAATTCGGGAAGAATTTGGAATTCAAGTGCATGTTTTGGAAATAGACCCTGTGGAGGTTTATAAAGAGCCCAGCTTAAGGTATGCGGCGGTTTATAAAATAAGAGAACAGTTGGGGCTTCTAAAAGAACTTCTTCTAAAAGATCCGAATAAAGTAGCTGCCGATATTGTTAAGATTTTTGCAACGTCTCATGAACCCCAAGTTGTAATAGTGCATAGCCCCAGTATGTTTACGGGGAAAACCTCAACACTCAATTTTGTGGCAGAGATGGTTGGACGCGAAAAGGTGGTTTCTTTTCAACCCGCAGCCGCTCTTCGCTACGGAGAAGAACATATCTATAACATGATAGACAGGGACGGAAGAAAAATTCCCGCATTTACGACTCAAAGTAATCGCTTAAGAGACATTTTAACCGAGATAGACCAAAGGGGTATGACACCTAGGGAACACCCGCTTATTTTCATTGACGAAGTGATGTTCTATACCGAAAGCAGCTCCGAAGAGGCAATCGGAGTAATCGAAGATCTAAGAAGCCGAGGGTTTAATGTAATTTGCGACGGAATTGATTACACTTTCCAAGAGGAACCTTTCACTTTTAGCCATGAGCTGGTTGCCAGATCTTTCGGCGACGGCAACTGGCACGAAATAGAACTTGCGACACGGTGTAAATACTGCGATAAACAGGCTAGAGGTACAAGGAGGCTAACCCCAGACGGATCAATTGCAGATTTTAGTGACACCGCCTACCAGGCAGGAGACAATTATGAACCGGTTTGCTGCGACAGGGACAAAAGTTGTGTTGGACAACCCAAGGATTTTCAGAGAAAAAGTATCGAGGTAACCGAGCCAATTCCAGAAAGAAAAGGTCCCCGAGTAAAGATTACAAAAAATAATATACCTGAATATGAAGCCAGAAATAAAGAATCGGTGGAGATAAGTAAAAATATTTCCCTTTGGGTCGATACTGCTGTTAGGATATTGCAAGACACTGGGGATTTTGACGCCTTCTTTTCATCGATGGTCGAGTTCTATGAAGACCTTAAGAGGACATATAACCATGACGATCAGCGTGTCCACCCCTTTGTTTTATTAACACCACTTACCGACTTGATAGAGGAAGAGTGGCCGGAAGGAAACACGGCAATAATTCGTGGGGCTGAAAAGTTGGGAATAACACCCCACCCAAATTATAATGGCAAAAGGCTAAGGGCTACCAATGTCCTAGCCGAAATTTTGGTAAAAAGCAAGCTTTAAACTATAATATCCCCATATGCAAAAATTGGTCGAATGTGTGCCAAATTTTTCGGAAGGTAGAAGAATTTCGGTAATAAAGAAGATTGCAAACTCCGCCAAGAAAATTTCTGGAGTAAGGGTTTTAGACGTGGAATGGGATAAATCTCATAACCGTTCGTTAGTTACAATTGTTGGAGCTCCCGAACCTGTACTTAAGGCCGCGTACGAAATGATTAAAACGGCAACAGAATTTATTGATATGAGGCAACACAAAGGGGAGCATCCGAGAATCGGAGCGACCGACGTTGTTCCCTTTGTTCCTGTTTCGGGTGTAACACTCGATGAATGCGTACTTTTATCGAATAAACTAGCTCAAAAAGTTGCCAAAGAACTCAAAATTCCGGTTTATTTGTATGAAGCAGCTGCAAAAAGATCCGATAGGGTAAATTTGGCAGACGTTAGACGAGGGGAATACGAGGGTTTAAGTAAGGAAATAGGGACAAATCCCGATAGAAAACCAGATTACGGTCCGTCAAAAATGCACCCCACAGCTGGAGCAATGGTAGTGGGAGCTAGAAAATACTTAATTGCATATAATGTAAATCTGGATACTAAGGATGTTGGAATTGCCAAAAAAATTGCATCAAAGATCCGTGAGAAAAGCGGAGGACTCTCGGGAGTTAAGGCTCTGGGATTTGAAGTTGGAGGATTCGCTCAGGTTTCAATGAATTTGGTTGACTTTGAAAAAACCAATTTCGACCAAGCGTATCGTACAATCGAAAAAGAAGCGAAGAAACTCAAAGTTGGCATAAAAAGTTCAGAAATTTATGGCATGATTCCGCTTGAAGCGATTGTTCGTGCTATAAAAACTACCTTTATGGCAGAGAAGTTTAACCCAGACCAGCTTCTCGAAAAGAGGTTATACGAATAAAATAAAATTCTAGAGGACTAATGTATGATAAGATGATATATCATACATAAGGGGTAGATTAAATGAAAATAGGAAATCAAAAAATAAATAAATTTCTTGAAGAGTTGGGAAATTCTTCTCCGACGCCGGGGGGAGGAGCAGTCGCGGCATTGGTTGGGGCAATGGCCGCATCGCTTGTTGAAATGGTTGCCAATTTGACGATTGGGAAGAAGGGATATGAAAAACAGCAAAAAGATATAGAGATATTAAGATATAAAGCGATAAAGGCAAAGAACGAACTTTTGGAGCTTGCTGATGAAGACGTTTTGGCATTTAACCAGGTTATGGCCGCCTATAAGTCAAAAGATAAGAATAGGATTAGAGAAGCGCTTGTTTACGCCATAAAAATCCCAGGCAGAACTGTTAAATTGTCAAAAGACGTCGCAGAACTTGCAAAGGAAATTTCTAAAATCGGAAACAAAAATGCATTTTCTGATGCTAAAAGCGCCCTTCACCTGGCAAAAGCCGCGGTCGAATCAGCAAAAGAAAATATCAAAATAAACAAGGTAGCATTGAAAAGTCTTAATTCTTAAGTTATAATTTTGGCTTACACACATCGGCCAGGCTTCCTGGATTCTTCCGGTCGATGGCGGTTTAAGGAGGCAAAGCTTAATTCCTAATGTCTAATTAAAAAAATGGCTATAAACATTTCGCTAAAAGAGCTTTTGCAGTCTGGTGCCCATTTTGGTCACCAGGCCAGGCGTTGGAATCCCAAGATGGCTCCTTATCTTTATGGGGTGGAAGAGGGAGTGCACATTTTTGACTTGACTAAGACCAAAGAGGCTTTGGAAGAAGCCCTCCAGTTCCTTACGCAAACGGTAAAAGAAAACAAGGTAGTTCTTCTAGTTGGTACTAAAAAACAGGCTAAAGACAAGGTTAAAGAAATCGCGCTTGCCTGCGGTATTCCTTATGTTTCTGAAAGATGGCTCGGTGGGACTCTTACTAATTTCGAAGAAATAAGGCGTTCAATTGCCAGACTTAAGGAGTCGAAAGAGAAAATGGCAAAGGGAGAATATGCCAAATTTACTAAAAAGGAGAGACTTCTTATTGAGCGCGACATGGAGAGGATGGAGAGATTTCTCGGTGGAATTTCCGAGCTTACCGGCAAGCCCGACGTGCTTTTTGTGGTGGACACTCACAAAGAAATCGGTGCGGTCAAAGAAGCATCCAAAATGGGAGTAACATTAGTTGGAATCGTAGATTCGAATTCTGATCCAACCCTGATTGATTACCCAATTCCCATGAATGATGATGCAGCAAAAGCGGTTGAGTATGTGCTAGATTTAGTTAAAGAGGCGATTTTAGCTGGAAAGAAAAAGGTCAAGAAGGTAGAAAGTAGCAAGTAGAATGTAGTATGGGAAAAATATCTTTGGATTTAATTAGAAAATTAAAAGTAGAGACCGGGGCCCCCGTCATAAGGGTGAAAAAAGTATTGGAGGAAGTTGGGGGAGGCGAGAAAAAAGCTTTCGAGATACTCCAAAAAGAGGGATTCGAGAGGGCAGCCACAAAGCAAGGTCGGGAAACTTCGCAAGGACTAGTGGAGACTTATGTTCACCACTCCGGAAAAATAGTGAGCGTAGTTGAACTATTCTGCGAGACGGACTTTGTGGCAAGGAATGAACTTTTCAAAAACCTTGCACATGATTTAGCCCTTCAGGTTGCCTCAATGGGGGCCAAAGACGCTAACGACCTTATCGGGCAAGAATTCATAAGGGATCCAAATAAGAAAGTAGGAGACCTTGTCAAGGAAGTTATCGCCAAAACCGGAGAAAACGTTCGCATAGGTAGAATATATCGTGTAGAATTGGGTAAATAATGGACGAAGGTGCTATTCGTTCACGGATGCAGCAAGTTATTGCGCTTGTGGAATCTGATGTCGCCTCAATTAGAACCGGTCGTGCAACTCCCGCCTTGATAGAAAAACTCGAGGTAGCTGTTTACGGAGGTCAGCAGAAACTCAAGGTTCAGGAACTCGCGACAATTTCAGCCCCAGACTCCCAAACTTTAGTAGTAGACCCCTGGGATAAATCTATTATTGGTGAAATTAGCAAAGGAATATTAGTGGCAAATGTTGGAATGAATCCCTCAATCGACGGGGAAATAATAAGAATCTCATTCCCTCCTCTAACTACAGAGGATAGGCAAAAGTATGTCAAACTTCTTTCGACAAAGCTTGAGGGAGCAAGGGTGATGATGAGGCAGATTCGGGGGGATGCGATGCACGAGATTAAGAAGAAATTCGGGGCTAAAGAGATTACGGAGGATGATAAGTTTGGTCAGGAAAAACGCCTCCAGGGGTTAACCGATGAGATGATTGGAAAAATTGAAGAGATGGGAGAGAGGAAGAAACAAGAGTTACTCCAAATCTAGATTTTCTAAAACTATTTGCTTAAACCTTACTACATGCTACATAATACTTGCTACAACAATGTCGTCAATTTTGGTTTTTCTAGCGGTTCTATCCGTCCTAGTTCTCGTACATGAACTCGGACATTTTATAGTGGCGAGACTCGCCGGCGTATGGGTTGAAGAATTTGGTTTTGGACTGCCACCGAGAGTAATCGGCAAGAAAATCGGCCAAACCATCTACTCAATTAATCTTTTCCCTTTTGGTGGATTTGTCAGGCTTCATGGAGAAAGTTCTGAGCAAGGAATAAAAAAACCTACAAAAGCCTTTTTGTTTAAGGGCAAGATGGTAAGACTCGGAATACTTTTTGCTGGAGTGCTAATGAATTTCTTGCTCGCAACTGTCGCCTTCGGCATAGTTTACTCCATAGCCGGAATTCCCAGAGAAAGTAAAAATGTGAAGATAGTGGATGTAGCGCCTGGCGGCCCAGCTCAAACATCGGGCTTATTGGTCGGAGACATTATTAGTAAAGTTGGGGAAGAAGAGATAGAAACGACAGAGGAATTTATCAGTTTGATAGAACTTGAGAAAGGTAAGAAAACACAAGTTGAACTCGGAGACGGAAAGATAGTTACCCTAGTTCCTAGAGAAAATCCGCCCGAAGGTGAGGGCCCCTTAGGAGTTGCCATCTCGAGTATTGAAATTTATTATCCACCCCTCTGGCAGAGGCCCTTTTACGGGGCTTATTATGGTTTCCAAGACGCAATCTATTGGGGAAGGCAGGTTGTTGGAGGGATAGGTATGGTATTAAACGGGCTTTCAAAGGGAGAAGTCCCGAGTGATCTTGCGGGCCCAGTTGGAATATATGCTTTGACCTCGGAGGTTAGTAAAGTTGGTACGCTTGCTCTCATACACTTTGTAGGAATTCTTTCTGTCAACCTTGCAATACTTAACATCTTGCCATTTCCGGCGCTTGATGGAGGAAGAGTTGTGTTTGTGATTATCGAATCCTTAATTGGCAAAAGAGTTACTCCAAGGCTCGAAGCAGCATTCCATACAGTTGGCATGGCTATCCTCCTTTTTTTGCTCTTAGCTATAACGGCAAGAGACATTCAAAGATTAATAAAAGCTGGGTCTCTCACTGGCTTTGTCGAAGGGGTTTTGAGATAATTTGCTTATGCTTCAGTCCAAAATATTTCCAAAAACAAGAAAAGAGGCTCCCAAAGAAGCGGAGAGCGTTAATCATAAACTTCTAGTCAGGGCAGGATTTATTGACCAGCTCATGGCGGGTTCATGGACACTCTTACCTCTCGGCTGGAGAGTAGTTACCAAGATAAACCAAATAATTCGAGAAGAAATGAATGCAATTGGCGGGCAGGAGATGCTTATGCCCCTTCTTCATCCTAGAGAGATTTGGGGGGAAACTGGCCGTTGGGGAAGTTCAAAAGACAATCCTCTCGGCGCCCAGGAAATAATGTATCAATTCAAAGATATTAGGGGTAGGGAGTTTGCACTATCCTTTACCCACGAAGAAATTGTAATGGATTTACTTCGTAAAAACATAAAAAGCTACGTAGACCTTCCTCTTTATGTCTATCATTTTTCGACAAAATTCAGGAATGAACCAAGGGCAAGATCCGGTATTTTAAGGGCCAGAGAATTTATGATGAAAGACCTTTACTCGGCTCACGTCTCTGAAGATGATTTGATGGATTTTTATGAGAAGGCAAAGCGTGCATATTCTAAAATCTTTACAAGGTTGGGATTTGATTTTAGGATAACCGAAGCTTCTGGTGGAGTTTTTACCACAAATAGGACTCACGAATTTCAGGTACTCGCTAATACCGGAGAAGATATAATTTTTTATTGCGATAAATGCGATTGGGGCCAAAACAAGGAAATTTTTAATGGGAAGGCTGGGCGAAAATGCCCCAAATGTAAAAATGGTAAGGTAATTGAAGCAAAAGCGATTGAGGTAGGAAATATCTTTCCACTTGGGACTTGGTATGCCGAGAGGATGAGGGTTTATTACACCGATAAAACTGGGATGAAGAAGCCGGTTTGGTTCGGAAGCTATGGCATTGGGCCAACCAGAGTCCTTGGAGCTCTTGTTGAAGTTTCGCACGATGAGGATGGAATTATTTGGAACCCAGTGGTTGCCCCATTTGATATTCACCTTATAGAACTTCCAGGAGGAAAGGCGAAAGAAGTATACGAAAGACTTACTAAGGAAGGAAGAGATGTGCTCTGGGACGATCGTGACGTTGCCGCTGGAGAGAAGTTTGTAGACTCGGACCTCATTGGAATCCCGGTCCGCCTAGTAGTTTCCGAAAAAACCGGAGACAAAATCGAGTGGAAAGAAAGAACTTCGGAAAAGATAGAAACTTTATCCCTTGAAGAAATACTTCAAAGCTTAAGAAAGTAAAGTTGAAAGCTCGGGATCCGCTGTGTTAACATTTTCACTACCTAATGTGCGGCGTTTTCGGTTACTCAGGAGAAGAGAAAGAAGATCTTGCGGGCTATATTTTAGAGGGTCTTAAGAAACTTGAATACAGGGGCTACGATTCTTCGGGGATTGCGGTTTTTAAAAAAGGGAAAGTTAGGATAATAAAAGAGGTTGGGGAGCTTGCTAACCTCAGAAAACGCCTCAAAGGAAAGCATCTTTCCGGAAATTTGGGAATAGGCCATACCCGCTGGGCCACACACGGAGGAGTGACCAGAAAAAATGCTCATCCGCATACCGATTGCCTGGGAAAAATCGCCGTTGTCCACAACGGGATAATGGAAAACTACGAAGAGATAAAACAAAAGCTTCTTGGGTTGGGTCACAAATTCAAATCCGAAACCGATACCGAGATTTTCCCGCATCTTATTGAAGAAAAAATAAAAAAAGATAGGAATTTGTCTTTTTCCGAGGCCGTAAGATTAAGTTTTAACCAAATCGAGGGGCTCAATGCCGTTTGTGCATGTTGTTCCGACGGAGAAATAGTGGCTTTTAGAAAAGGCTCGCCTTTGGTTGCGGGATTGGGAGAAAAGGGAAATTTTGTAAGTTCCGATATTCCGGGCTTGAGTTGCCTTACCAGAAAAATAGTAATTTTGGAGGAGGGGGAGGGCGTAAGCGTTACAAAAGAACGCGTGGTTAAAATAAACTCCAAAACGGGCAAGAGAGCTTTAGCTAAGGAAACCTTTGTGGATATGGAAGAAAAAGAGGCGGCCAGAGGAAATTTTCCCTACTTTCTCATTAAGGAAATTTTTGAACAACCCGAGGTCGTTGCCAGGGTCGCGGCAAGTGACAAAAAAGAAATTAAGAAAGCAGTCGAAATGATTAAAAAATCTTGGGGAACTTATTTTACGGCCTGTGGAACGGCAGCCCATTCAGGACTTGCAGCAACTTATATGTTTTCTGAAATCGCCAAAAGGCACGTTAATTTTGCCTTTGGCAGCGAGTTTCCTTATTTTAACGACTTTTTAGTTCCTAAATCTCTTCTTATTGCTGCATCTCAGTCCGGAGAAACTATGGATACTTTGGAGGCGGTAAGGGCAGCCAAGAAAAAAGGTGCTAAAGTTTTGTCTTTGGTCAATGTTCCCAGCTCCACATTAACCCGGCTTTCGGATAAAACAATACTTCTTAAGGCAGGACCAGAAAGGGCGGTATTATCGACAAAATCGTATATCGCCAAATTGTCCTTTTTCCTTCTTTTTGCCTATGCTATTGCCGGGAGGTTGAATTTGGGAATAAAAATTTTGCAAGAAACCTCCAAAGAAATGGTCAGAATGCTTAAAAGGGGCTTAGAGGCAAAAATGAAAAAACTTGCCAAGAAACTCTCCGGTTGCGAGCACATTTATATCATCGGAAGGGGAGTAAATTACGCAACGGCCCTAGAAGGTGCCCTTAAAATCAAGGAGGCAAGCTATATCCATGCAGAAGGATTTCCCGCGGGGGAGTTAAAGCATGGTGTTATTGCGCTTATTGAGCCGGGAACTCCTTGTTTCTGCATTATAGCGAAAGACAGAGCAAAAGAGGCAGTGCTATCTAACGCAATGGAGTTAAAAAGTCGAGGGGGTTATATAATTGGAATTTCTTCCGAAAGGCAAAGCGTTTTTGATGTGTGGATACAAGTTCCGGAGGTGGGGGCAGCCTCGCCGATTGTTAGTATTATCCCCATGCAACTTTTGGCGTATCATCTGACCCTGATTAAAGGCTATAATCCCGATAGACCAAGAAATTTGGCAAAATCGGTTACAGTTAGATGAAAAAGAAAAAGGTCGTCGTTATCGGTGGGGGAACAGGGACCTACACCGTTCTTTCCGGACTTCGAAAGTATCCACTTCATCTTTCTGTGATTATTACCATGATGGACTCCGGAGGAAGCAATCGTGTGATACGCGACGAGTTCGGGCTCCTTCCAACCAGCGATATCAGGCAATGTATGGTTGCTTTGGCATCGGATAAGTCCCACGAACTTCTAAGACAGCTTTTTACCTATCGCTATAACGCAGGTACCGGGATTTCGGGAATGACATTTGGCAATCTTTTTATGGCGGCCTTAACCGACATCCATGGTTCCCAGGAAGTTGCAATTGAAAAAACCTGCGAAATGCTGGACGTCCAGGGAGAAATATTTCCAGTGACTTATGACAATGTTCAGCTTATCGCAAGGTACGACAACGGTAAACAGGTTTTGGGGGAGCACTACATCGATGAACCGAGTGACGAATTAGGCAAGCAAAAAATCATCGAACTCGAAGTAATTCCAGAAGCCAGAGTTAATCCAAAGGCAATTAAGGCCGTAAATGAAGCGGACCTTATTGTTTTGGGTCCGGGGGACCTTTATACCAGCATCATTTGTAATTTAATAATTAGAGGAGTAGCAGAAGCCATAACCAAATCCAAGGCAAAAAAAGTTTATATACTGAATCTTATGACTAAATTTGGCCAAACACACGGCTTTTTGGCAAGTGACCATATTGAAACTTTGGAAAAATATTTGGGGAAGGGAGCCATTGATTTCTGCTTAGTAAATACGGGAAACGACTATCCTAAAGATATACTTGATAAATATAAGGAGGAGGGGGCGGTTCCCGTTAAGGATGATTTGGGTAAGCCATCTTCCTTTCTGGTTATAAGAAAAAAGCTCGACTCTGACAAGGTATTTGAAAAGGCCAAAAGCGATAAACTCAAAAGAAGCCTTATTCGCCATGACCCGAAAAAATTAGCCCGCGCCATTGTTTCTCTTCTCTAACCACACTTTTACTATAGATTCAAGAATGCCTCACAATTTATTGTGAGAATGAATTGAACCTAGAGCTATAATCTTCCTTTAGAGGCATAGGCCACCCACATTGTCGGTGGATGATTTTACCCTTGTCTATTTTTTGGTAACTTCTTATACTGGAGGACGACAATGCAGGAATGTATTTTCTGTAAGATTATTAATAAAGAAATTCCGAAAAAGCTTGAGGCTGAAACTGCCAACCTTCTAGCCTTTAAAGATATAAATCCCAAAGCCCCAGTGCACCTTTTGATAGTTCCCAAAGAACACGTTCAGGATATAAGATACGATAGTGGTGTTATTTGGGCTTCAATGGGTAAACTGGCGGTTAAGCTTGCAAAGGATAAAAAACTAAAGAGTTTTCGCTTGGTACATAATACGGGTGAGGCGGCGGCGGTGCCTCATATGCATATGCATCTTTTGGGGGAAGTGGCGGCAACCAGGGAAGTATGATCACAAGTACCATTAATCAAAAAATTCAGGAAGCCATGAAGGCCAGGGACGATGTTAGGGTTTCGACTTTGAGGCTTTTATCCTCGGCTTTTAATTACGAAAGAATTGCCAAACAGCACGAATTAACCAAGGAGGAGGAATTGGTAGTTGTTAAGCGCGAGGCCAAAAAGCGCCTTGAGGCAATTGAGGCGTACGAGAAAGCCAAGGTTCAGGAGAAAGCAGATAGAGAGAAAGAAGAACTTGCCATTTTGGGGGAGTTTTTACCCAAACAAATGTCTGATGAAGAATTAGAAAAAATTGTCGAAGAAGTGGTCAGGGAAACCGGGGCAACTTCCATAGCCGATATGGGAAAAGTGATGGGGGTAGCTATGGGTAAAGTTTCCGGTCGCGCAGACGGTGGCAGGGTTTCCGAATTGGTTAAGAGCAAGCTCTCATAATATTGTGCGACTAGCTTTAAAGGAGCCTCCCTTAAAGTATGATAAAGGTAAGCGTAGTAAAACAATCTAATTATCCTGTTTCGACACCCGCTCTAAAGAAAAAACTTAGCGAATTTTTTATGAAAAATGGGATAACTTCGGACGCAGAAACCTCTGTGGTAATAGTGGGAGAGGCCAAAATGCGGGAGACTTCAAGAAAATACCTTAAGGACGGTTCGCTTCACAACGTTCTTTCTTTTACCCCCGACGAGGTTAGAGAAAAGTTTGAATACCCTCCGGACGCCGCTCTTCAGTTGGGCGAGATAATTGTTTGCTACCCGGTTGCGGTTGTTGAAGCAAAGAAAGAAGGAAAGTTAGTTAATGAGAAAATATATGAACTGGTTGAGCATGGGGGGAAGCACCTTTTAGGCCTACACCATGAGTAAAAATTCAGTTTTTCAGTTTGTCAGTTGTCAGATATCAGTTGGTCAGTTTCTCTGATAAAGTCAGAATAACCGAAAAACCGAAATCAGAAAACTGATACCCGATAAACCGATTAAATATGACCTTATACCTTAAATACCGTCCGCAAAAACTTGAGGAGTTAGATAGCGAGACGGTTCGAGAATCACTCAAAAGGATCGTGGTTTCGGGAAAACCCCCTCACGCATTTCTGTTTGCCGGACCAAAGGGTACGGGAAAGACCTCTGCGGCAAGAATCATAGCCAAAATTCTTAATTGTGAGCGTTTAGCGTCAAGCAAGAAAACGGATAGTTCAATCGAGCCGTGTGGGAAGTGCGACCAATGTCTCTCGATTTCCCAGGATTCTAATCTGGACGTAATCGAGATGGACGCAGCGTCTCATCGGGGAATTGATGACGTACGCGCCCTAAGAGATGCGGTGAAGCTTGCTCCTGCCAAAGCGAGAAACAAGGTCTACATAATTGACGAGGTGCACATGTTAACTACCGAGGCCGCCAACGCTCTTCTTAAAACTCTTGAGGAGCCACCCAGCCACGTCTATTTCATTTTGGCTACGACCAATCCAGAAAAACTTATTGAAACGATTCGTTCCCGGGTAACGTTAATTTCTTTTAAAAAGGCAACGAGAGATGAGATAGTTAGGTCGTTAAGAAGAGTTGTAAAGGGAGAAAAAATAAAGATCGAAGAGGATACTTTGGGGTTAATTGCCAAGGCAGCCGCAGGTTCGTTTCGAGACGCAGTTAAGACCCTGGAGCAACTTCTCAGCGAAAAAAGGAATCTTTCTCCCGAGGTGGTTGGAGAGTTTCTTTTCCAAAGAAAAGCATTTGAGGCGGACTCGTTTTTGGCACTTTTAGCAAAGAAAGAAACAAAAAAAGCACTTCAAGAACTAGATGCTGCAGTTACCTCCGGAGTCTTGGTTTCGAATATTTTAATGGCTATGCTTGAGAGATTAAGGGGAGGACTCTTGGCGCTTTCGGGAATAGGAGAGGAGAAAATAGAAGGATTTGAGCGAAAAGAGATAATTTCACTCATTAAACTTTTTGGCAAGGCGGGAAAAGATATTGCGAGTTCGCCAATTGAGGAGTTGCCTTTGGAAGTTGCGATAGTGGAGTGGTGTGAGGGGACTATTGGTAGGTTGCAGTCCGTTCGCTTGAATCTTAACTCGCCTCTCGCCCCTGGCGAGACCAATTCCGTTCACTCCCGCTCGCGCGCTCACGACACGCTCGACTCCCGTGAACAGGATCTGGCTCGGACAAAAAGTTCTGCGTCTCGTCGTCAGACGGACGCTTCCTCAAGGAATTTAAAAGAAGTGAGTGAGGAAGTTTGGAGGAAGATTTTGGCAACGGTTAAGCCCATCAATACTTCGATTGAGGCACTTCTTCGTGCCGCAAGGCCGGTATCTTACGACGGGAACACTTTGACCTTAGGCGTTTTTTATAAGTTCCATAAAGAGAGACTTGAGGATTTTCATCACAGGAGAATTTTAGAAGAAGTGGTGGGGAGAATCATGGGGAGTACCATCAAAGTAATTTGCATTCTGACTAGCCCTCCCGCAAAGATCGAAACTACTTCCAAGGAAATCCCAAAAGAGGAAGTGGTTTTGACCGAGGGAGGGGATGAAGATATAATAAAAGTTGCCAAAGAGATATTTGGTAATTAACTATGTTTGATAAATTAAAACAACTAAACGAGCTAAGGAAGATGCGCTCCCAGGCTATGGGGCTACAAAAAGAGCTAGACCAGATAATAGAAACTTATGAAAATAGGGGAGTAAAGGTGAAGGTAACCGGTTCGCAAAAGGTTGATTATATCGAGATTGACGGAGAAGAAAGGAGCGACATTAAGGACGCAATTAATGAAGCTATGAAGAGGGTTCAGAAAGAAGCAGCCAAGAAAATGTTAGAGATGGGTGGGGGGCTCTCCGGACTTCTTGGTAAAATGGGGCAGTGAGTGCTTCGTGGCAACGAATTTCTCAAAAACTCTCGTCGAGTCGGTACTGCTTTTTCAGAGTTGCCCACTCCTCGCTTGGCGTCTCGCCAACCCAAATACTCTTATTAGAGGTTAGAACTTACCAGGGTTTGGCTCGACACATTTTTCGAAACTGTTGCCACTTCGCACGAGATGAAAGATAATATAAGCGCTTATGAAGATTCCAAAACCACTGGCCCGAGTTATTGAGGCTTTTGAAAAGCTTCCCGGGATAGGGCCAAAGACTGCGCAGCGTCTGACTTATTATTTACTTCACGTTCCTCAATCGGAGCTTGATTTTTTTGCAGATGCACTAGGAAATCTTAAAAAGCAGACAATACTTTGTTCGAATTGTAAAAATGTTTCGGAGGTAGACCCCTGTCCAATTTGCCAAGATTCTTTCCGAGATTCTTCGACGATATTGGTTGTGGAGAACCCCTTAGATATCTTGGCTTTCGAAAGAACCGGAAAATATAAAGGCCTTTACCACGTCCTCCATGGGAGTATCAACCCGCTTGAAAATATAGGACCCGACGAGCTCTATATCGAAGACTTAGTTAAACGAATAACAAATAACAAATTACGAATTAACGAGGTAATTATAGCCACAAACCCAACGATGGAAGGGGAGGCCACGGCGATGTACCTAAATAAAAAACTCAAAGCTCAAAACCCGCCTGCCGGCAGGCAAAACCCAAAACTCAAAGTAACAAGACTGGGGATGGGGATTCCTACGGGTGCTGATTTAGAGTATGCCGATGAGGTAACATTAAGGGAGGCAATTGAGGGGAGAAGGGAGATTTGAAATTACTAATTACAAATTACTAATTATCTATTGACATGAATATAAAATCTGGAGTTGCGAAAACTGCACAGCAAATTGCCCAACAGGCGGCAAAGCAGGTTGTCCAAGAACCTTTCGAGATGGCAAAGTCCGCGGCAAAACAAGTTGGTGCAGTAGAGGCAGTTAAGTCTACCTCTCCACAGTACCAAGCACCGCAAGTTCCCCGGGCAACTGAGGCAGAGATTAGGAATCTTCACGAAAAAGACAAAAGCGTAAGTACTTCCCGATATCAAAGCTTACAAAAAGAAATTCAGGCAATAGCCATTCAAAAGAAAGAGAGGGAGAGGCAGGCTAAAGAGTTGGAAGAGACACAAAAGATGATGAAGAAAGATGCCTCTCGGCCACTGGTAGAGCCAGTAACAAAAACTAGTAGAAACCCACTCAAAGGGATGGCTAAAAAACTCTCAGACCTAGGAAAACGTGCCGAGATAAGAATGCCACCCTCCGGGTAAAGCCGGAATTTCCAATTTCCAATTTCCAATGTAAAATGGGTAAGTGTCGGATATTTATCTAACCAATACCCTTTCTCGAAAAAAAGAGAAATTTGAACCTATAAATCCCCCAAGAGTAGGAATGTATACCTGCGGACCTACAGTTTATGACTTTTCCACGATAGGGAATTTTAGAACCTATATAGCAGCAGACACGCTTCTAAGGGTTCTTAAATACAACGGCTTCGAGGTGACTTACATAATGAATATTACGGACGTTGGGCATTTGACCGGCGACAATTTAGGTGATGCAGACCTTGGGGAGGACAGGATGGAAAAATCAGCCCAGGCCCAGGGCAAGAGCGCGTGGGAGATTGCCAAGTATTATACAGAGGTCTTCTTAAAAGACTTTGAAAAACTAAACCTTACTAAACCAAATGTCTTCTCAAAAGCGACAGATCATATAAAGGAACAGATAGATCTTGTTTCAGGCCTTGAAAAGGTAGGATTTGCTTATAAGATCTCCGACGGAATCTATTTTGACACGGTAGCTTTCGAGAAAAAAACCGGCAAAAAATACGGAGAGCTTTCTACGCTGGACATCATTAAAGAGGGGGCAAGGGTTGAGCCAAATCCCGAAAAGAAAAATCCCAGAGACTTTGCCATTTGGAAGTTTAGCCCTTCGGCAGGCTCAGGGTTGCCTAAGCGGCAAATGGAGTGGGATAGCCCTTGGGGGTTAGGGTTTCCGGGATGGCATTTAGAGTGCTCTGCAATGAGTATGAAATATCTTGGCGAGAGCTTTGATATCCATTGTGGAGGAGAGGACCTTCGTCAGACCCACCACCCCAACGAGATTGCCCAGTCAGAGGGGGTAAGCGGCAAAACCTTTGTTAAATATTGGGTGCACGCGACTTTCTTGCAGGTTGACGGAAAAAGAATGGGAAAAAGTTTGGGTAATGTCTATACGGTTAGCGATATTGAACGTAAAGGATTTGACCCCTTGGCCCTAAGATATCTTTATTTAACGTCGTACTATCGCGATACTCTCAATTTTACTTGGGAAAGCTTAACTTCTTCCCAAAATGCCTTGAATAAATTGAGGTCACAACTTCTGGCATTGAGAGAGTCTAGAAAAAGAACCGTTTTGTCGCGAGAAAAGGAAAAAAAGATGGAAGAGTTTCGAGCAGCATTCACCACAGCCGTAAACGACGACCTCAATACTCCGCGGGCACTGGCGGTAATGTGGGATATGTTTAAGAGTAATATTCCTGCGGAAGACAAGTATGATTTGGCGATCTCTTTTGATGACGTGTTGGGACTTAGTTTAGGGCGAATTTCCAGTTTCCAGTTTCCAATTTCCAAAGAGATTAAAGAACTGGTAGGGGAAAGAGAACGATTGAGGAAAGAAGGGAAATTTGAAGAAGCAGATAAAATCAGGGTTAAGATAGAAAAGACGGGATATGCATTGGAGGATCAGCCGGAAGGGACCAGAATCAAAAAAGCCTAAAAATGCAGAAATTTCTTGCCCCAACACTAAGCTTCTTGGCAATACTCGGTGTTATCAGCTCATATTACTTTCTTTACTCCCTCAATAAAAAGGTTGAGAGTATAACTCCCCAAGATGTACAAAAAGAGGAAGTGAAGAAAGATCCTACAGAGGTGGTAGTCGATGAGTGTGGAGAGGAGTGCGAGCAGAAAATAGAGGAAGAGGTTGCTAAGGCTATAAGCACTATATCTGCCTCGACCAAAACTACTACAGCCCCTTCCACAACAACTACCCTTACTAAGAAGAGCACCGACTATATTACGCTGAATGGGCCTGTTTCAACCACTTCTACCCAGTGGGTGGATATCCCCGGGGTTGAAGTTTATTTGGACTTAGTGAAAGATTACGGAAGCTTAGCCTCAGCTAGCTGGGAGGGAAGTCTTAAGGTTGCACATGCAAACGGCCAAGCCTATGCCAGACTTTTTGATATAACCAACGGTAGGGCGGTTGACGGAAGTGAGATCTCAACCTCCAATAATGCAGATTATAAATTAGTATCCTCCGCGCCCGTATCTTTTTGGGCAGGGAATAACCTATATCGGCTGCAGCTTAAGTCCCTTAATTCATTTGAAGTTACTTTTTTATCAGGGCGAATTAAAATAACCTACTAAGAAGATGGTGTTGGCGGTAATTTTTGATCTTGACGGAACGGTTCTTTCAAACGAGGACGAGTACGGGGACGCCTTCAGGAAAGTTCTTACAAGATTGGGCAAGCGGGTTGAAACGGCCTATCCCCACGTTGGCGGGATCGGAGTAAAAGAAAATTGGCCGATTCTTCTTTCTAAATACAAAATTAGGACAGAAAAGACTATAGAGGAATTAACTCAAGAGACACAAGAAGCATATTTGGCAGATCTCCCCAAAGTGACTCTTAAGCCCGGTTTTGAGGTTTTTGTCAGGGAACTAAAGGAGGGCGGAGTTTTGGTTGCCTTAGCAACTTCAAATGTCTTGTGGATTTTGGAAGAGGTCTTTGAGACATTATCGTTGAAAAAATTTTTTGATGTAGTGACAACTGGAGAGGAAGTAAAATTTAAAAAGCCAGCTCCAGATTTATTTTTGTTAACTGCAGAAAAGCTTGGAGTGAACCCTAAGGAGTGCCTTGTAATTGAGGATTCCGAGGCGGGGATTGAAGCAGCTCATAAAGCTCAAATGAAAGTTTTTGCGATTGCGAGGGACGCTTCTCACGCAAGAAGCCTAAGAAATGCCGACAGGGTGGTAAGTTCCTTCGAAGATATTTCACTTTCCACAATTCAAAATCTGTGAAGACGGCTAAGACTCGTGTAAAACCTTCCGCCGACTAAAGTCGGCGGCCTTGACCCTTAAGGAAAGATTGTAGCTCTAGGTTCAATTCATCCTCGCAATGAATTGCGAGATTTTCTTGAATCTATAGTAAAATGGATAGTATGAAATATCTGCCCTTAGCTTTTGTCCTCTTTTTATTTTTCCTTGCAACACCTGCCTATTCCCAAATCTCAAATAGCGATGACTTTAATTTTCAAAGAGCCTACGCCGACTACATTTACAATTTTGACATTTATAGAAAAGCAAATATCGACTACGAACTCTATCGCTCACAATACCTACAATTTAAAACCTTAAAGTCCCAAGAGAATGCCTATAACGCGACCCTGACAATGCTTAAGGCGAGAGATTCTACCGTCGAAACTTACCTCACCGCCATAAGGAAAAAGTTAGACGAAACTCCGGGGGCGGACGGAGCCAAAAAGCAAATTCTTTTTACCAAGATTGACCCTGAAGTAACTTGGCATATTGCTCATAGCGACTCCTTGCCTTCAGCGGGGACCCTGGAAGATTTGACGGGAGATAGTGACGCCGCCAAGGTAAGATTTCAAAGTGACGTACCCCTTTTTTACGAAACACTGGTTGCCGTATCGGGCGGCAAGGTAATCTACGCGCGGGAGAAGGAGGAGGCAATTCTTACCTCTCTAAAAGAAAAAATTGCAGAAATAAGCGCTAACGGCGATAAAAATACACAACTAATCGAGCGCTGGATTTTAGATACAGAAGAAAAAATAGTGAGAAGCAAGGAGAAGGAGGCGGAAGCCTATTCAATTGTCGCCAAAGCGAGCGGGCAAGGGAGTTTGGGTGCTTATAACGAAGCCCTTATTAAACTTAAAGAGGCTTATCAATATTTAAAAGAGGCAAATTCTTTTCTTGAAGAAATAATAACCGAAGTAAAGTTTGAAGACTGATATGGAAAACCAGATGATTGCATCTTCCAATCAAGCGGTTAAGCCGCCGCCACAGAACTTTTTAAATAAGGTTAAAGGGGTATTTTTATCTGTCGCAGCGAAATTAAAAGAGGTCATCTATTACTTGAGAGTGCCTTCCCGGGGGGCCGAGGCGGAAGGAGAGGTCCCTAGCCATGGCATATCTGACCGAACTAAAAAAATTGTGACTGGAGTTTCCGCGATATTCTTTTTACTCATAATCCTTCTCATCGCGGCCTCCTACCTTAGAAATATGGGAGAAAAGCCCGCCGAAGAGGTCAAGGAAGAAGATAGCCTTCAGACCACAATTGTTGAGAGAAAGGCCTCTCGTTATGCGACGGATGAAGCGGTTCTTAAGATGGAGGGAGACGTTAAAGCACTGGAGGAAGAGATGAACAAAGAAGACCTCGAAGAAAAATCCCTCCCTCCTCCAAACTTAAACTTCGATGTGAATTTTACAGAGTAAAAATTGGTGTTTCTCATTAAGAATATGTACAATTTCCCTTCATGGCATCAAAAGAGGGTTCTCAGGTTGAGTTTCGAGATGGTGAGGAGGCCCTTGGTGAAGCGATTCGGTGGATTACTAGCTGGCACGGCCGGGTGAGACAAAAATACAGCCTTACACCCAACGTTTTAAGAAAGACTCGAATTGGCGAACTAAAGGTAGAAAACGAGGGAAATATAGAAGCTTTATATGTCTGGAGTATACAACACAATCTTAATAGCTCATTCGGCCAAGTTTCTATACTGGAACTTTCGCAAACGTTAACAGATAATCCAGACCACCCGTTCATTGGTCGCTTCTTCTACCAAACCAGGAATTTCGACAACTTAGTCGCGCTATCTTTTGGGTGGCGACTGGAAAATTCGGATGTTTTCTATGAGATGGTCGCAATGTCCAAAGGAAGAATAGATAGAATGGATAAAATAACTCGCCCCGGCGCCCTTTTTCCGGTATCGGGACTAGACGACCCTACACTTACTAGGCAATTGACCCAACAGATGGAGTTGAGTTTCTCTTACGATAAAGGCAGGCTAGTTAGATGGGATTGTGAGGTTGGGTTTGAGCATTTACCAGCGTGTGCGGTATTTGAGAATGGGAATTTAATTCATAGGGACGAAGTTGGCCCAGGCTGTGAATTACCAAAGGCCTTTGATCCAACTCCACACATTAAAAGTTTTATGAGGCACAGGCCAAAAGAGCCAGTTCTTCCTTAAGAATAGCTTGCGGGGACGGTCCTTGTAAGGTGTTAGTCTTTGTAAGCTGTTAGGAACTTTTTACTAACCCAGCCTTTGATTTTTACTTTAAATTTAATCCCCGAAGGCGAACAAGGAAAGAATAATTGCCGAGAGTGATGGGTTAAGGAGAACAAAAGTCTCTAATGTGCTGCAGTGGTAGAATATGAGTATATGACAGATTTGGAACCTGGCGCAGGCAGTTTCGAAAAACTTGGATTTAAACGCATAGGCAACTCTGATCTTTTTATTCAGGGCGAATTTGTGGTTGAAAATGCTTCAGAAACATCTCCTTCAATTTTTGTTGACTACGATTCACATACGGATTGGCCAGGTGTTATTGGAATAAAACTGGGCAAAGGGTTCGGTGGATTAAGTTTGGTGACATTAACAGGCGATGGAGATGCAATAGAAAGAACCATCAACGGATCAGGGGGTGGAATTTGGCGTGGAGAAGTCCCGACAGAGGCGGAGTTTAGGGGTAGGACAATTGAGAGTCAATTAGCGGATGCAGGATTTGACCCTGACAAGAAGGACGAACATTTATTTAGAAAGCGCGTAGATGAGGATGAATATAAAGGTTATGTTGTTGCATGGGTTCAAGATGGGAGACTTCAAAGAGTTCTAAAACCTGTACATCATAGAGTTACTGAATTGACAGGTGAGAAATTCGAAATCGCTGGATACAAGGACATAAAAGGGTTTTTTGGTAAACCAGCGTCAGCACTTACCCTGAAGAACGATTTGATGCAGTTTGATATTTCTTCTGAGATAGATGGTAGATTGGTTGATGGAAGCCAGAGGCTATTAAGAAGTGCCACTGAAGAGGAGCTTGGCCTTAATGAGTTCGAGGTTGTAACAGAGAGGAGTGGTTTCAAAATAGGGGGTGTCAATTCAACAGATTTAATACACAGTTTAGATTCACTGGCGGGTCAGCCTATAAGTAAATTAGAAGAGAGACTTAGACCAGGAAATGACTCAATGATGGGCTTCCTTGGCCAAAACGAATCTCTTATTAGTATTCTTGCAGATGATAATGATTTTGTACTTTCTCATGATTTGACACATCAGGATTTGGCGCTGCCATTGTTTTACGCCAGAGAACATTATCTGCAAGGAAAGGGGAGAGAATTTACATATAAAGGGAGAAAGTTTAGCATTCAAGCTACCGCATATAGAGGTATGCAATTTTCACCATTTGATGACAGAACCGGAACTAATATTGATATGGTAATAAAAAATGAAGATACCGGAGCCTCTTTGTCCTACTCAGGACTTTTGCCTGACATGATTCAACGCTATGGTTTTTATGAAGGGAAAGGCACTTCTTATCGCCTCGAGCCAAGTAAGATCCTGGAAGTGTTTGACTTTCTTTAAGAAGTAAGAATAGCTTGCGGGGACGGTCCCTGTAAGCTGTGGGAGACTGCTTTTGTAGAGGGAATGAGCTAGTTAGCTTTCCCTGTCATTAAAAGATTGACAAGGAAAGTCTTGATCCCCGTTGGCCCCTCTTCCTTAATGAAGGAAGGAAGAATTGCTCCCACTAAAGATTGAAGTTCTCGTCCTTCTTGGTTTAACATCCCGACCCAGATTTGAGGAAGTTCTGGATCTAAGCCGATGAAAACGCCCCTTCTGTTGTAAACGACAAATTTCCTCATCTCTTCGAAGGGGAGTAATCTTGTGCCCGCGAAGGGCCTGGATTTGTCGAAAATGAGGGTATTAACTGGGATCTCTCGAGCCCTAGTAGGAAGAGTGCGCTGTTCGGTAGTGTCAAGAAGAAGCCCTAGGCTATCCTCGCCTCTTTGAGGCCAAAGCTTTTTCCGAACAATGAGTATAGCCATTTCCTTCTTGACTTCATGCCCCGCATACCGATCTTGAAGGACTGATTGAAGTTCAGTAAGAATCTGATGGGGATTGATTGTTTCAAGAATTACTCGGTCTTCTCGAATTAATGCCTCTTTCCCATTGGTCATATCTTTATTTCTGGAGAGGATTATAACATAAGAGCTTAACAATAAGCAGTTTAGTGCTAAAATGGGGCTAAATGTCACTTTCGGTTGGTATAGTAGAACTTCCAAACGCAGGCCCCAGTAGAACACTTTCCAATCCCGTGGTCTACGTCCACGCGTCATGGTGGCGTGTCAACGGGGCTATTCCGCATTTTTCTATCTCAAAGCTTTTCTTACAGAAAGGAGTTTTAATATGTCATTAAGCGTTGGTATTGTTGGACTCCCAAATGCGGGAAAATCGACGCTTTTTAATGCGCTTGTGGCCAGGCGCTTGGCTGAAACGGCCGCACGGCCTTTTACTACAATTGAACCCCACGAAGCGGTAGTTGCGGTTCCCGATAAAAATATTGAGGAGTTATCTCGTCTAATTTCCCCCGAGGAAACGGTATATGCGAATGTTACTTTTATCGACATCGCGGGACTCGTCAGGGGAGCACACAAAGGCGAAGGTTTGGGGAATCAGTTTTTGGCAAAAATCCGCGAGGTCGACGCCATAACCCATGTTGTAAGGGCTTTCAAAGACCCCAACGTAAGCCACCAACACGCAACACACGAACCAGGCAGTCTAGATCAGATATTAGAAGATATAGAGATAGTTAACCTAGAACTCGAGCTAGGAGAAATAAAGGGCAAACCCATGATTTATGTTTTAAATGTTAATGAAAGTGATTTAGCCCAAAAGTCGCAAATAGAAGACTTTGTAATAAGAGTTAAAGACAAATACGGTGAAGCCCTCGCAATTTCCGCCAAGATAGAGGAGGATTTAATGGATCTTAATCCGATTGAAAAGCGCGATTATCTAAGACAACTTGGGGTTCACGAGTCGGGTCTTGAGAAATTAATTAAGAAATCCTATGAACTTCTTAACTTAATTACTTTTTATACGATTAAACCCTCCTCCGCTAAAGCTTCGGAAGGGCGAGGGGGCGGAAACCAGGTTACAGCACGGAGTATAAAAGAGGGTTCAACCGCTATAGAGGCGGCGGCAGTTGTGCACACAGATTTTGCTAAGGGTTTTATTAAGGCAGAAGTGATTTCGGTAAGCGAACTATTAGAAACCGGAGGTTGGCATAATGCCAAAGAAAAGGGGAAGGTGAGACTCGAGGGAAGAGATTACGTTGTCCAAGACAGAGACGTGATTGAGTTTAAAGTGAATACCTAGTCAGGGAAGACTTTCGGAGCCAGGTGCTGTTGGTGTGTCAATAGAAGCATCACTTGGAGTAAGTTCGGGGCTTGGATCGGTACGGAAACCAGACAACCGCTGACGAAGAATGCTAAGCGCTTCCTCAATTCGATCTGCTGTTAATTCAAGGATTTGAAACTTGTTATATTTTATAACCGCCGATTCCGCACCTGGAGTAGTTTCACCTTTTGAGTGTAATAGTATTGCCTCGTTCATTAAGCCTTTGGCAACAGCGAATCCCTGCTCGATTAAATTATCTAGATTAGATTTAACTTGTTCTGTTCTGCGTTCTCCGCCAGCCATTTCAGAAAGTTTAGCACACTATGTCAAATTGATACGTCTGTTCATTCTTTGCTTGTCCAAAGAAGGGGCTGTTACTTTCTTTGCTTCTCCGAAAGAAAGTAACCTTTAGATGCGAGCCCCCAATAAAAATTTGATAACTCCTCGTTTTCGTTCGTACTTTGTCGCTTAACTCCTCGTGTCAAGCACTTCGTCGGACAATACGCGACTTTTTGAATTGAACTCACTCAACTCGTCGAAATCAAATTTTAAAGGGGATTGTTGATAATTTTGAATTTTGCTTGCCCGCCGAAGCCTCGGCGAAGACGGGACATTTGACCTTTGAGTTTTGACATTTCATAAGTTATACTTTCCCGTATGCAAAAATACGAGTTGACGGTAGTTTTGGATGGAAAAGTAACCCCCGCCAAAAAAAAGTCAGTTAGGGGAGATATTGAAAAACTGGTTTCTACTTTCAAGGGCAAAGTGGGAACGGTTGAGGATTGGGGAGAAAAACCCTTGGCCTACAAGATTGAAAAAAGCGAGAGTGGAAATTTTCTTTTCTTTCCTCTAGAATTAGACCCGCAAGAAGTTAAAGGTTTATCAACAAAGCTGAATATCGAAGAAAACATCGTCAGATTTTTACTTATAAGGAAGGACCCTTCTTCGCACTAGGCTTTCGAAGGGTAAAATAAATGGCACGAAGTCTAAATAAGGTCGTATTAATAGGGAATTTAACACGAGATCCGGAACTGCGCTACACTCCCCAGGGAACTGCGGTCTGCACCTTTGGACTCGCTACTAACCGCCAGTGGGTGACAGAGGGCGGGGAGAAAAAAGAAGAAGCGGAATTTCATAGGCTAGTTTCCTGGAATAAGCTCGCTGAAATTTGTTCACAGCTTCTTAGCAAAGGAAGAAAGGTTTACGTTGAGGGGAGACTGCAAACTCGTACTTGGACCGGTCAGGACGGAAACCAAAGGACTTCAACTGAAATAGTGATTTCGGATATGATACTTCTTGATTCTAGGCGTGACGTAGGGGAACTTGAGATGCCGGAGGCGACTATTGAGGCCCCAACCGTTGAATCTGGAGAGGTCGAACCCGAGGAGGTTGTGACCACGAAAGCTCCGGAAAAAGAAGAAAAGAAGAAGAAAGCCGGAGGTCCTGAGCCGGCCGAAGGAAAAGTCAAAAAGGGAAAGAAAACCGACAAAAAGGTGACTTCAGAGGAGGAAGAAGAAATTCCCTTCTAACTAATATAAAATGCCCCCAAAGAAAACCTCGAGAAAAAGAGCCAGGAGATTTGAAAGTGAAGCCCCGAGATCGGCCGTATGCCCTTTTTGTGAAGGCAAAAAGGATCCCGATTACAAAGCATTTGAGGAGCTTAAAAGATTTGTAACCGACCGCGGCAAAATTATCGGAAGAAAGCGCTCAGGAGTTTGTGCAAAACACCAAAGAAGATTAACTATTGCCATAAAACGGGCAAGATTCCTCGGGCTTCTTCCTTACACTTCGGGTCTTTAGATGTTACAATTTTAAAAGTCTAAATGGAGCCAACAAATAGTCTGCCCAAAATAAACTTCGCTGTAGCTCGAAAAGTAATATTTTCGTTAATTGTTTTATCAGCCACCTTTTCGGCTGGTTACCTAGTAGGATTTAGGGGCTATCAGGGGAGTCTGACCCAGTTTCCTAAAGTTACTATTAATCGGGAGCTTCCCCAAGATAAGAAAGATTTAGACTTTTCTCTTTTTTGGAGAGTTTGGGATACAGTAAATTCCTCCTATTTCGACAAAGAAAAGATAATTCCGGCGCAGATGGTTTACGGGGCGATTGAAGGGATGGTGCAGGCCTTAGGAGATCCATACACGGTTTTTCTTTCTCCTGATAAAAACAAAGTTGTTCAAGAAGACCTTCTGGGTAGTTTTGACGGGATAGGAATCCAAATTGGCTTTAAAGGCAGCCAACTTGCAGTTATTGCACCCCTACCAGAGTCACCGGCCGAGAAAGCCGGGATTGAAGCTGGAGACTTTATAGTTGGTATAAAAGACCCGGAAAAAGGGATAGAACGCGGGACTATTGGTATTTCAATAACCGACGCTGTTTCGGCAATCAGGGGTCCGGCGGGCTCCGTTGTTACGCTAACCCTTCTGCGCGATGGGGTGGAGGAACCGATTGTTGTTGACGTTACCCGTGAGTCAATTGACGTGCCATCGGTTTCTCTAGCTTTTGTTGGCGACAAGGAGTCTATCGCCCACGTAAGACTCCTTAAATTCGGTGGAGAAACTGAAGGAGAGTGGGAAAGTGCAGTTACCCAAATTCTGACAAAACCCGACGTAAAGGGGATAGTCTTGGACCTTCGTAATAACCCGGGTGGATACTTGCAGGGAGCGGTTGATATCGCCAGCGAGTTTATGAAAAATGGACATGTCGTAGTCATTGAAGAAAGGGGCGATGAAAAAAGTGAGTATGTGGTTGAAAAACTCGGAAGGTTTTTGAATACCCCCCTTGTCATTTTGGTTAATGGGGGATCTGCTTCAGCTTCCGAAATTCTTGCAGGGGCGCTACGCGACGATAAAAAGATTCAACTAGTTGGCGAAACGACTTTTGGCAAAGGAACCATTCAAGAGCCCCAGCAGGTCGACGGCGGAGCGGGACTTCACATCACGATTGCGAGGTGGCTTACGCCTAGCGGCGTATGGGTTGACGGGAAGGGGTTAACGCCAGATTTTGAGCTCGAAAATAATGCTGATACCCCGGAGGATGAGCAGTTGCAAAAAGCGCTAGAGCTACTACAATAAAATTTTATCCTTATGAAGGTACTCAATTTAAAAAAGTTTGTCTTAGGGTTTGCAATCGGCCTTTTGATTTTAGTTGCGATAACAGGTGGAGCCATCGCCGACCGGCTATTTGGCTTAAAACCACTCGATTTATTAATCCCCAGGGAAGGATCTGCTCTTAGATTTGATCAGCGAATTTTGACCGAAGAATCGGTCGTAATTGACGTCGCCGAGCGCGTTTCACCTTCGGTGGTTACAGTGTCAGTTCAAACCCCCAAAAGAAGAGTCTTGGAATTTTCTCCTTTTGGAGGATTTTCCTCAAGGGTTGAGGGAGGAACCCCACAGGATATTGGGACAGGCTTTATAGTTTCCGAAGACGGACTCATCATTACCAATAAGCACGTTGTATCCGCAGACGCAACATATAAAGTAGTTACTAAAGATGGGAAAGAATACGAGGTGACACAAATAAGTCGCGACCCCTCAAACGATATTGCAGTCATTAAAATAAATGCAAGCGGCTTAACCCCGGTTGAGTTGGGAGATTCGGGAAATCTTAAGGTGGGGCAGTTTGTGATTGCGATTGGAACAGCTTTGGGCGAGTTTAGGCATACGGTTACTACGGGTGTTATTTCGGGGTTAGGGCGCGGGATTACTGCGGGTAGTGCACTTGAGGGGTATGTTGAGAAGTTGGACGACGTAATTCAAACCGACGCTGCAATCAATCCGGGGAACTCCGGTGGCCCGCTTCTAAATTCCGCCGGTCAAGTTATAGGAGTCAATGTAGCCGTGGCCTCGGATGCGCAAAACGTTGGATTTGCTCTGCCGATAAATGTAGTCAAGGAAGCTCTCGACCAATTCAAAACCACCGGCAAGTTTGCCTCAAAACCCTACTTAGGCGTTGAATATCAAATGATTTCCAAGGATACCGCAATTCTAAATAATGTTCCCCAGGGAGCTTATGTGGTAAATGTGGTCGAGGGTTCACCCGCCGCAAGCGCCGGAATACAACCCGAGGACATTATTACCAAAATGGCGGGGGAGGAACTAAATGAGGATAATACTTTGGCTGATGTTATAGTTAAGAAACAGCCTGGAGAAAAAGTGGATCTTGAAATCTGGCGAGACGGCCAGACTCTCACCCTCTCCGCCACCCTCTCGGAATTTTCGGAATAAAGTCTTTGGGCATTATTTCTTATAAAATCTTTCTATAACTTCAAGAACAAGCATGGCAGCTCTTTCAGTAACTTCCTGTGTTGGGCCCGACGCATCTAGGCAAGCATAAGCGAACGGTTTTTCAAGGCCAGGCAAGCTAAGGCCCCTTAGGTCTCTATGAAACCTTAGATATTGTTCGTAAAGAACAGGCAGGAACCTGGGGTGCATTACCATTCCGTATGATTCACGGGGACCTTCACGACCCAGAGACTCTTTTGGGGAAACCAGAAACATGACTACGGCATTGTCAAAATCATTGAGATTGGAAATACCACGATTAACGTTAAAGGTTGACGAGGAGAAAGACTGAGCATCGAATCTTCCATACATAAAATTGGCTTTGTTAAAAGGCAGAATGTCGATTGGGCCCCTATCGACCAGTAGAATCTCGGGTACCGACCCATAGGGAATCCCTTTTAGGTAAAGATGAAATTCTGTAGTATAGGCTATTACTAAAGATGTGACTAATTGTGAGTAGTCAAGGCCAGTTACTCTTTCTTGGCTAAGTCTTTTTATGGGAGATGCCACTTCTGGTAGTAATTGTACGGAAGGGTTTTGCTGTGATATTTCGCCAAACACTTTTTCGATTAGAGTTGTCTTGCCAGAGCGCGGCATTCCAATTATATGAACCGCTAGGGGTTTTGATTTATCTCTTTTTAGACCCTCCGGGAAAAAGACCCTATTTATATCTTTTAGTTTCGAAGGCTGGTCTAGCCTGCCTACCCCAGAGAATTGAAGGGAAATCTGTGTTTTTAAATGCTCTGCAAGTAGGGTATCGAAATTTTCCTGTCTGTCGTGTACGGGCTTTCCGCTATTAGTTAGTCTAAGAAGAGCCAGTTTTGCTTCCATATAACGTATATTTTCGAGAGGAAGAGGCGAAGAAATGTCATTTTCATGCATAATTTTCTGGCAAGTTTCGTAAATATACCATAAATTAGAGATTTTGAAGTAGACTTTTGTCTCCCGAATGGTAAAATCCTTGGCAGATGTCATTGTCAAAAAACAGCCGGGAGAGGTTGTTTCGCTTGAAATCTGGCGCGACGGCCAGACTCTCACATTCTCCGCCACCCTCTCCGAGTTCTCGGAGTAAATCACTTGACAAAAGATTTTGCACAGTCTATTATTACACTGTATGACAATAATCTTGAGAAATACGGAGGTCGTTTCTATCTCCTTACCTAAAAGAATTGCTAAGAAGTTAAGAGTGGTTAGCAAAAGTAAAGGGCAATCTCGCAGCGCCTTTATTGCTTCTTTGATTGATAAAGAAGCAGAAAATGAAAGGTGGAAGTATTTGTTAAAGTTAGGCCGAGAGACCGGCAAGAAATTTAATATAACCAGCGAGGATGATATAGACAGAATCTTGCATGAATCTTCCTAGGGTAATCCTGGATACTAATGTTTATATATCAGGACTTTTATATGGTGGGAATCCCTTATCTTGTTTGGAGTTGGCCCGGGAAAAGAAGATAAGGATATTTACATCTAGAGCACAAATTCTTGAGCTAAGTCAGAAGCTTTATACAAAATTTGATTGGAAAGAGGACGATATAAAAAAATTGATTAAGAGTATTGGTTTGTTTACAGAGCTGATTGAGCCGAAACACAGTATAACATTAATAGAGAAAGACGAATCGGATAACAGAGTTTTGGAGATAGCAAAAGAGATCGGTGCTGACTTTATAATTTCAGGCGATAAAAAACACATTCTGCCCCTGAAGAAATTTGAAGGAACAAAAATCATATCAGCAGCTGATTTCATTAAACAATTCACTCCAGAAAATTGATCTGACCCTTTCCGAATTTTCGGAATAAATCACTTGACGAACTCTTTTCATTAATTTAGAATCCGCTCATGGCAGTAGGCGATGGCGAACCTGGCATGGATAGTGTTACTGGAACCAGCGCAGTACGTGGGGAAAGAGAAACAAGTTCAAGGGAAAAACCGGATAGAAGAACAGTTCCTATCCAAACTCGATTTACCGAGCGGTTTCTTACCCTCTACCAAAGCGATATGGTGTCGCGTCAGGCAGTAGACGATTTACTTGGTTTTGCTCAAGAAATAATGGAGACAGATGCCGACTTCAAATTAATAATAGCAGACAGGTTGTCTCGAGACTCCATACGTAGGACACACTTAATATTTAGAGCAAATGGAGATCTCGAACTTCAGTTTAGGACAGAAGTATCTGGCTTCAATCCCCACACCCACGTTGGTATCGTTTTTCCTAATCGATTTTTCACAAGGGCCTATAGCATTCCCGACAAGTTTGTAGCCCTTATAGACGACGAGAGAATAATGGAGCTGCGTATTTATCAAAATGGAGACATAAGTCATAAATGAATAACCTCCCGGGTTTATTGAAGAAGCCTAGCTAGTTCCACAATCTTATCCAATTCTCCGTTAACTACCGCCTCTAAGTTGTGCCAGGATTTATTAATTCTATGATCGCTTACGCGATCTTGCGGAAAGTTATAAGTTCTTATTTTCTCGGCTCGCATACCGCGGCCGATGACACTCCTGTAACCAGCTATAGTTTTTTCTTTCTCTGCCTCTTTTAACTCCCAAAGTTTGGCACGAAGAAGATCCATTGCGATTTTTCTGTTTTGTTCCTGGAAACGCTCTCTTTGGGCGGATACCACAATTCCTGTGGGTTTATGAATGAGGCGCACCGCCGTTGAAACCTTTTGCACATTTTGCCCTCCTTGCGATGAGGAGTGGAAAAATTGAATTTCTAGATCAGATGGATTAATCGTTACTTCGCTCTCTCGTATTTCAGGTAAAACTACCACTGTTGCGGTTGAAGTGTGAATCCTGCCACGCCTTTCGGTAGTCGGAATTCTTTGGACCCTGTGAACCCCAGATTCGTTTTTAAGCTCATCATAAACCCCGGCCCCTGTAATTTTTATGACATTTACATCAACCGGGAAAACTTTCCAGCCGCGCCTTCCCGCATATCGCAAATACATTCGAAGTAAATCCGACCCCCAATTCTTGGCCTCATCTCCACCTGTTGCCCCGCGAATTTCTATATAAAGCGTTTGAAGCTGATTGTTCATAATATTAGTTTCCAGTTTCCAAATTCCAGATTCCAGTTAAATTCTAATTGCTAAATACAAAATTTGATAATTGATTGGAAATTGGAAATTATTGCTTGGTTCGAAGGGCCTCAAGTGTATCTGGTCTCTCCATCTCCTCAAGTAGTCTTTTTGCCTTCTTGAGCCTTCTTTTTTCAGCTTTTGATAAGAAATCCCTCTGAGCACCTGCTTGGCGGGTCTTAAATGCTTCAACTCTTCCGGCTGTATCCACATATTTCATTTGTCCGGTATAGAATGGGTGACAGTTGTAGCATACTTCGACCTTAATTTCTGGCACAGTAGCTCCTACGGCAAATGAATTTCCGCAGGCACAGGTTATTTTTGCCTCCGGATACCAAGTCGGATGTAATTGTACTTTCACAACCTTGAAATTATATCAGAAAAATTTAAACTAGCATAGAATAATATGCAAGAAAGAGGAGTAAAACGTGGTGGGCCTGAATTTACTTCAATTGAAGGAGAAGTTTGGTTATACATAATAGAATGGAAAGAAGAGTTCAGAAGCACACCTTCTAGTAGGACCATGGCTAACCATTTCGGATTATCTCGTAACCAGGTTGATAAAGTTCGTAAGAGTATTCAAAAGAAACTCAACCTGAAACCTGGGTCTGTTTAGCTATCTTGCTTTTCTTATATTCCGCAATAATGACTCCAGCGGCGATTATAACTCCACCTAAGATAAATGTTGGTGTAATTTTTTCTCCAAGCCAGTAAACTGCCAGAGGAGCTGCGAAGAGGGGATAAAGATAAGAAAAAACGGCCGCTTCTCCTATTTCAATTGTTTTTTGTCCTGCATGTGAGAGTGTATAGGCCAAGCTTCCAGAAAGGAGGGCCATATAAAAAACCCCCAACTGATATGGAAGAGAAAGATTTTGGATGGTCGAAGTAAGACCCCCCGCCCCATACTTGGCAAGGGCAAACGGTAAAAGCGAAACAAAGCCGATGACAAAGGAGGAATTTGTCATGGTTAAGGGTTTAACCTCTTCTCGAAGAAGTTGCTTAGCCAGAATTGAAGCAATTATTGTTGACATAATATAAAAAACTATCAGGATGTTTCCCGAAAGACGAGTTCCATCACCCCCATTTTGGATAATTGGCTCAATAACAATAAAACCCGTTCCCAAAAGGGCAATTCCCATTCCAATCTTTTCCCTTAAGGTTACATGCTCCTTAAGAATATAAGCACCAGCCGTTGCGATAAGTAAGGGGTTAATAATGGTAATAATCGTTTCGTCCAAGACCGTAGTTTTTTCAAGTCCGAAAAATAAAAATCCGAGAGAAATCGTGGAAGTAAAAAGTGCAAAGAAAAGAAGTTTTAGTAGAGTTTTAGGACGGTGGGGTAAATGCAGTCCAAAGATTATAAAAGATAGGACGGCAACGAGGGACGAGAGGCCAAACCTATACGTTAAAAAGGAGAGAGCGTCGATTCCTCCTAAGGTATATTTGATAATCGGTCCGGCAAAACCCCAAATAACTGTTGCGGCGAGAATTGCTAAATAGGCTCGCAGGCGATAAGGATTCATATTCAAATAGTAGCACGCAGTATGTAGCAAGTAGAATGGGGGAACTAGAGGAGCTCGACAATTCTGTCGACGCCGAAAGAAAATCCGACGGCGGGGATAGTACGCCCCGCAAACATTCCTATTAAATTATCGTAGCGTCCACCTCCACCGATTGACTGATCACTAGGTTTCCCGTTAGGTTTTAGCTCAAATATCGAGCCCGTATAATAATCTGACCCCCTGGCGAGGGTTGGATCAAAAAAGAAATCAACCTGCTCTTTTAAGCCAAATTTGCTCTCTAGTGCTTCGAAGATTTTATTCAAGTTATCGGTTGGTTTTACATTATCTACAAAGTCCAAAAGGCGCTTTTCGGTATTCTCTTTGCCGACTTTGTAAATCTTATCGATGGTACGAATATCTTCGATGGAGAGCCCTTCAAAGTTTTTTCTGTCGTTTATCGCCATCTGGGCATCATTTAGACCGAGTTTTCGAATTGCGATAATTCCCGCGGCAATAATTTTTGCATCCTCTGCGATATCCGGGCTTCCCACAGTATCTAAATCAAATTGGGTAGATTCACGGTACCTTCCTTTTTGGGGATTCTCACCCCTAAAAATCTGGCCTATTTGGTAGCGAGAGAAGGTGGGAGATAGAAGATTAAGATTATTGGCAACAAATCGCGCTAAAGGTACGGTTAAGTCGTATCTGAGGGCTAACTTGCGTCCTCCGCGATCGGTAAATTCGTAAATCAACTTTTCCTCCTCGCCATATTTTCCCTTAAGAGTATCGGCAAATTCGACAGTGGGGGTTTCTAGGGGAACAAATCCAAAATCTTCCAAAACCGTGGCGATTTTTCCAATAACCTCTCTCCGCTTTTTGGCTAAGCTCGGTTCTAAATCTCTAAAGCCTTTTGGTGTGAGTGGCCCCTTTTTCATGATAATTAATGGTATCTTTTCTCCAATAAAAAAACCATAGAGAGGGTCTTAAAGACTAGGAAATTCCGCAACAACAACCACTGTCCTTGCAACAAAATTTGCATCATCTTTTACACCGAGGGCAATAACTTGTTGGTCTTCCTCTAAATCGGCAAAATCAATTTCTTCCTCTTCATCTCCAAGCTGGCTAAATATGGTTAATTCCTCTGAATTCTTAATCAGAAGCTCGTCAGCGTCGTTAACAGTTTTAAGTGTGAATTCGGCCTTTTTGGGGTCAAGAACCGTACCCAATATCGCTTCCCTTCCGGAAGTTTCGAACTCGGTGGTTATAAGAATTCTTTTTCCCTCAAGAACCCCGTTTCCGTTGGCAAATCCCATCGCAACAATAAAATCCCCGATTGCAAGATCTGCGAACTTCACCTCGGTGCGGGTTTTCGCAATTTTTACAAAGACGGCTTCATCGGGAGAAAGGGAAACCTGGCGAATTTCTCCTTCAAGGTCTCTTAACTCAATCGTCCCCGCCAATTTATCGGTTACACTACCCATTACAAATTTGGGTACCCTCATTGCTTCATTTACCTTTTCTTGGACTTTTTCTCTGACTTCATTGGCCTCGGTTGCAGTTTCTTCCTCGGTTTGGGTGGGAGAGGGGATAGAAGCCTCAACCTGCTTAGCAAATTCTGTTGAATAAGCAATAAGAAGTCTTTTTTCAATGGTTACACCATCAGCGTCAAATGCAGTTATAGTAATTTCATTTACGCCCTCGATAAGCGTGATTTCTTGTTTAAATTCTCCTTCAACGTCTGATTTAACGACAAAATCTTCCTCGACACCCGAGATTGCAACAAAAAGTTCAGGTTTTGTTATTCCCGATATCAGGAAGGGGGACTGTGATACCACTTCAAAATCGTTTGGTGCAGCCAAAGTGATCCCAAAAGTAGCCTCTTGCGGTTGAGTTTCCTCGCTCGGCTCCTCCGGGGGAGAATCTTTCGAGCGAAGAGCCAAGTTTGCTCGCCAAACGCCGAATGCTAAGATTAGGCCAAGAGTAACCCCTGCCAATATTGCAAAAAGGACTTCCTTACGCATGCTTAAGTGTCGAAGTAGTTTAGGCAAGCCTCCACTTATTGTCAAGTTTGCTTTAGTTTGATAGGATGATGCTCGGTGGACATTTCATATCTCGGCCATTCTTCATTCCGGTTAAAGTCGAAAGACGCAACTACCGTTACTGATCCATTTGACCCCAAAATGGTCGGTCTTAAATATTCTGGAATTGAAGCCGATATTGTTACTATTTCACATCTTCACGAAGACCACAGTCGAGCAGACTTGGTTAAGGGGACAAGAAAGATAGTAGACGGGCCGGGTGAGTATGAGATAATGGGCGTTTCAATTATCGGTTTATCTTCTTTCCATGACGCCAAAAAAGGTGCTGAGCGCGGTCCGAATACAATATTTGTCTTTGAGATAGAGGGCTTACGCCTTGCACACCTGGGGGATTTGGGACACGCTCTTTCCCAGGAATTAGTTGAGGATATGGGAGGTATAGACATTTTAATGATTCCGGTTGGCGGGTTTTATACAATCGGTCCGGAGGAAGCGGCAGATGTGGTTCGAGAAATCGAGCCCAAAATTGTTATTCCTATGCATTACCAACTCCCGGGTCTTAATCCCGAAACTTTTTCGAAACTTTCCGGGGTAGAAGCATTTTTGAAAGAGATGGGACTTCCTGTCGAAAATTTACCCAAACTTTCTATAAAAAAGGAAGAGCCTTCCGAGGGAAGCAAGGTAGTGGTTTTGGAAGTAAGAGGGTAGAAAAAGGTCTTCTTTACAACTTGCCCACAAGGTGTTAATTATATTTCACTATGGCAGATAAAAATGTTCGTGTTCCTCCCCATTCTGCCGAGGGTGAAGAGAGCGTACTTGGTGCACTTCTTTTAGATCGCGACGCGGTAATTGCCGTTGCTCAATTTCTTAAGTCAGAAGATTTTTATGATCCGCGCCATAGGGAAATCTATGAGTGTGCAATAGCGCTTTTTGAAGAAAGAGTCCCCATAGACGTTTTAACAGTTTCGGAGAGACTTAAAAAAAGAAAAACTCTCAAGCAAGTAGGTGGAGCAAGTTATCTCGCCGAGCTGGCCAACAAGGTTCCGACTGCAGCCCATGTTGAGCACTACGGAAAAATTGTCAAGGATTCTGCTATCAAAAGGGCTTTGATGAGTTCGGCTGGCAGGATTTTGGACCTTTCTATGGATGAAGGGCTAGCGGCTGAAGAGCTCATGGATAAGGCGGAGAGCGAAATTTTTGCGCTCACCCAAAGACATCTTGCTCAAACATTTACAGCAATAAGAGAAGCCTTGGCAGAGAGCTTTGATAGACTCGATGAGCTCCATAAGCAGGAGGAGGGTTTAAGAGGAGTCCCCACAGGATTTAAAGATTTGGACGATACCTTAGCAGGAATGCAGAAATCAAACCTTTTAATCTTGGCGTCGCGCCCCGGTATAGGGAAGACTTCTTTGGCTCTTAATATTTCCCAAAATTTGGCAGTTAAATATAAAAGACCGGTCGGATTTTTCTCTCTTGAAATGAGTAAGGAGGAGCTGGTCGACAGGCTTCTTGTAGCCCAGGCAGATATCGATGCCTGGAGATTAAAGACAGGGAAATTAACAGAAGATGATTTCACCAAGCTTTCAAATGCCATGGGAGAACTTGCCGAGGCGCCTCTTTATATCGACGATACACCCGCTCTATCAATTCTAGAAATGAGAACCAAAGCAAGACGGCTCCAGGTTGAAGCCGGAATAGACCTCTTGGTTGTTGACTATCTTCAGCTTGCAAGAAGTCGCCAGTTGGAAAACAGGGTGCAGGAGGTCTCGGAAATTTCACAGGGATTAAAGAATTTAGCTCGTGAACTTAAGATTCCGATTTTGGCAATCTCACAGTTATCTAGGGCCGTTGAGCAAAGAGGAGGACAGAAAAAACCCCAACTCGCGGATTTGAGGGAGTCGGGATCTATAGAGCAGGATGCGGACGTGGTTATGTTTTTGTGGAGGGAAGAAGAAGAAAATACGGAAAATATTAATCTCGACATCGCCAAACACAGAAACGGCCCCCTAAAAAGCATCCAGCTTTTCTTCAAAGGGGACAGAATTAAGTTCTATGGGCGGGAGACAAAGAGGGAGAAGTAATTTGTGCCGAGGAGAGGAGTCCCTCCTCCGCTAAAGCTTCGGACGGGCAAGCGAACTTTTCTTAAGTGCCGAGGGTGGGAGTCGAACCCACATGAGGTATTACCCTCATAGGTTTTTGAGACCTACGCGTCTGCCATTCCGCCACCTCGGCATAAGATATCTTAAAACAAATTCAAAAGTGCTTCTTTATTAAACCTCACTTTTAGAAATTTTTCTAACGATCTTGCTTTTAGTCTATTTTCAACGATTTGTGCAAATACTAGCCTGAACGGCTTATATGCCTTTGTAGATTTAACGCTTCCTGAATTATGCTCTCTTAATCTAGAATTAAGATCTCCAGTAAAACCCACATAGTTCCAGTTATTGTTGATGCTTTTAATTATGTAAACAAAAACTTCTGCCATTCCTTGCTTGCGCAAGCAAGCGCCACCTCGGCTAGGCTTCAATTATATCAATATTCAAGAAAACCTCGCAATTCATTGCGGGGATGAATTGAACATTGATATGTCATCCTTCCTTAGGGGGAACCCCTCACAATTAGTGAGGGGAGGATGTCATAGCATAAATTATGTTAGAATACGCACGCCATGACAGATCCGAGGATAGTTAAACAGGCCAAAGTTTTGGTCGATTATTCTCTTAAGGTAAAAAAGGGAGATAGAGTTCTCATTCTTTCGGATATTTTAGGCTATCCGCTAGTCAAGGAAATCTATCGGCTTTTGGTTCGCCGGGGAGCTAAGGAAATTAGACTGCACTTCGACTCCTATGAACTGGAGGAGATTTTTTATAGAGAGGCCAGCAAGGAGACGCTTCGCACGTTCCCTAAAATTTCCATGGATGAGATGAAGCAAATTGATTGCTGGATTGGTGTCCGCTGCGAGGCAAATACGAGGGGTCTTTCTGGAGTTGATTCGTCCAGGATGGCTGAAAGATTAAAAGTAGTAAGGCCGATCATTAACTGGAGAGTGGCTAAGACTCGTTGGGTGATAACCAACTTTCCAGTTGATTCGCAGGCACAGGAAGCCGATATGTCTTTAGCCGAATATGAAGATTTCGTATTCTCGGCAATTAACAATGTTGATTGGGGTAGGCTAAAGTCCAAGCAGGAAAAACTAAGAAGAATTGTTAATAAGGTCAAAAGGGTTCGGATTCTTTCTAAAAATACAGATTTGGAGTTTAGTATTTCCGGTAGAAAGGCCCTAAATGGTGACGGCGAAAATAACATGCCCGATGGGGAAGTTTTTACATCGGTCGTTGAGAACTCGACGGAAGGGATAATCACTTTCACCTACCCCGCAATTTATATGGGCAGGGAGTTCCACGAAGTAAGCCTTACTTTTAAAAAGGGTAGAGTGGTTAAGGCAAGTGCACTTAAAAAAGAGTCAGACCTTAATAAAATATTAGATATGGATAAAGGAGCAAGGGCTGTTGGGGAGTTTGGAATAGGCAATAATTTCCGGATAACAAAATTTACAAAAGATATCTTATTTGACGAGAAAATTGGGGGAAGTATACATTTGGCTTTAGGAAACGGATACACTGAGAGTTTGAGTAAAAATATTTCAGCCCTTCATTGGGATATGATCTGCGATTTAAGAGCGCCCGCCTCCGCTAAAGCTACGTCGAGGCAAGGCGGCGAGCTTTGGTTTGACGACAAATTAGTTCAAAAAAACGGCAAATGGCTGCTAAAATTGTAAAGGAATGATAGCTGCAACAGATTTAAAAAACGGCGCAACCTTCCTATCAAACGACGAACCATATCAGGTAATTAAATATTCACTAATAAAAATGGGGAGGGGAGGGGCGGTTGTTAAAGTTACCGCGAAAAACCTTATGAGCGGTTCCATTGAAGAAAGATCTTTTAGCTCAAATGTCACGGTTGACGAGGTTACAACGACTAAAAGACAGCTTCAATATTTATATAAAGACGCGAAAAGTGCCGTATTCATGGACCCCAAGTCCTACGAACAGGTAGAAATCCCGCTAAGTATTTTGGGCGATCAAATTTTGTTTGTAAAAGAAGGAGGAAATGCGACAATTCTTTTTTGGTCCTTCGGCGGAGCTCAGGATAAAGAAGATAAAGCGTTATCTATTGAAATTCCTCCTAAAGTCACTTTTGTTGTTAGAGAAACAGATCCGGGAGTGAAAGGAAATTCGGCTACCAATATTTATAAACCCGCTACTTTAGAGAATGGACTCAAACTCAAAGTTCCTCTTTTCATTGAGAAAGGGGATAGAATCACAGTGGATACAAGAACTGGAGAATACGTCGAAAGGGCGAAATAGATGATAAAGAAGTCCAGAATTATTCTTTCAAACGGCCTACCCCTTGTTACGGTTGAGATACCTGAATCAAAGTCCTTGGTCACATCTTTCTGGACGAAGGCTGGGAGTAGGGCGGACCCGGAAGACAAGGCAGGATTAGCGCACTTTTTGGAACATTTGCTTATAAAGAAAACTAAAAGTTTTCCCTCCGATCAAAAACTAGCCGAAGTACTTGAGAAATTTGGCGCATTCAAGAATGGCTCAACGGACAAGGATACACTTAGTATAACCATTACTTCGGCAGCGAAGGATCTTCCTCTAACGACCAATATCCTTTCGGAAATGGTTTTTAATCCTTTAATTGATAAAGAAGGATTCAGAGCAGAAAAGAAAATTATATTACAGGAGCAAGCACGCAAGCATTCCTTACCCGATGAATTAGTTTGGGAGGCTTGGTTTAAGATATTTTTTAGCCCTACACCACTAACAAGACCGGTTATTGGAACAACAAATTCAATGGTTGGTATAAAACAAGAAGACTCGATCGGTTTTTGGAGTCGATACTTCAATTCCAGAAATTCTATACTTTTGATATCAGGTGGCCTAGAGACAAAAGATGCTCAAAAAATGGCTCAAAAATATTTCGGGAAATTTAAACTAGGGAGATCTCAGGATTTTCCCACTTATGAATTTGGAGGACACAGAAGAATTATTGTAGAAGAGAAGAATCTTCCGAGGACCAATATGCTAATGAGCTTCAGAATACCTGGCGGTCCTATTTCAAAAGAAACATATCCGCTTCTTGTCTTAAAGAATATTCTTTCGGGTGGATGGTCATCGCGAATTTCTCAAAGGCTAAGGGTGAAGGAATCGCTGGTATATGGGTGGCACTCTTTTATAAAAAGTTTCCTTGACACCGGAGCATTTATATTTGTTTTAGCGAGCGCCAGTAAGGACTTTACGAAAATGGTGAACACCTTTTGCGAAGAAATAGTTAGCATAAGGGAGAACGGGATTAAAGAATCGGAGTTAGAACTCGCCAAAGGGTTCATGGAGGGAACAATTCTAAGCAGAGTGGAAACGAGTTGGGATTATGCAGATTGGTATGCTTATGACGAACTTCATTGGCCTAGCTATGTTGAGTCGGTTGAGGAGCGGGTTATGAATATTAAGAAGGTTTCAAAGGAAGACGTGGAACGGGTTGCGAAAAAATATCTAACGGGAAGCAACTGGCATTTGGCTGTAGTGGGAGACGTTAAAGAGAATGAAATTAAGGTAGATCTTATCTTTAGCTAGAAATCCACCAAAATCCGGTGGCGATAATTAATAATTGCGTTAGCATTCCTGGCCAAAAAGTTGCATTAACTTGAAGACTTCTTTCAAAAAGCACCCAGCGTTTTAGGGGTTCCCAGCGATTTTTAAGATAATAGTAAGGCCATTTGACTATATCTGGTAGAACTGAGGCGAGGCAGCACGCAAGGATAGTTACAGCTCTTTCGGGTTGTGTAGCGAATCTTGATGTAATAAAAAGGCCAATAACTAGGGCTAATCCTACATCGGCTACAGCTACAAACGTACTTTTCTTGGCAGGGTGGCCCAATTTTTGGGTTTCCGTGAATAAATGTGGATTCCAGTGGGGGACTTTATCAAGAACAAAGTGACTAGCCAGTGCCAGGGGTATGGCTAGCGCGGGACTAACTACTTTGGTAGCAATCGCTGCGCCCACAACTACATGTGGGGTTTCTAACACGGTAAGATTAATCTTAACTTTTAGAACAAACTATGTCAAATGATAGAAGTTGGTATAATCGGAGGTGGAAATGTTAACGGAAATAATTTTCAACCTTATAGGTATATTCATCTTCCTTTTTCTTTTTTGGAAGAAGCTCAAGGAGGATTACTTCCCTTCGCTAATTTTTAGTTGTGCCTTTTATATGATAATTGGAATTCTTTTGGGATTCGTTGTTTCAAGTATTTTTGTTAGGGGGGCCTGGTTCTGGCTCTCTTTTTTGGGGCTTGCCCTTGGGTTTCTGATTGGTGTATTGCGTCTTCGACTCAGGGCTTATGAGACGATAGAAGCGGGGACAATCTCGCTTCTTCCTTGGGCGGCCCTTATTTTTCTCGCAGACGCCGCCACAACTTCTTCCGTAACGTCCTTTCTATTTGGGATTTTTTGTGCAGCTTTAATCGTATTTTATATTTTCTTGGATAGACATTATAAAAACTTTTCATGGTACGCCTCAGGCCGGGTAGGGTTTTCGGGACTAGCCACTTTGGGAACCTTTTTCCTCTTAAGAGCCTTCCTTGCCATCTTCACACCATCCGTGTTATCCTTCGTAAGTGCCGAGACTTTGATATCAGGAATTATTGCAACAGTGTCATTTTTGGCCGTATATAGACTTGCAAGAGAGAAGGTATGACAAATAAGAAATCTAAAAATAAAAAGACAACAGATGGAGTTATGAGATTTCCCGCGAATGTGGTTTCTCCTGTAGCACATTTTCTTAGGGATAGACTTAGAATGTTGCGGGCCAGAAAAAAGGTGATAGAGAAGGAAGACCCGTTCAAAGATACAGCAAGATTAATTGATAATGCCTCGCCCGACGCAGATGCAGCAGAACAATTTGGCCACGCCAGGGTCTCTGCGGTGAGGTCGCAGATAACCCGGTCAATAATTCAAACCAGAAAGGCCCTCTCACGAGTTAAAATTGGAAAATACGGGATTTGTGAGGATTGCGGACGAATGATAGATACAGACCGCCTTGTGATTTACCCCGAAGCCACTCTTTGCGCAGAGGACGCGGCTAAAAGGGAAGGGAAATAGGATTTACTTGCCGGGCAACGCTTTTCTCAAAACCTCTCGTCGTATTAGTTTTATCCCAACAGTTGACTCACTCCTCGCTTAGAGTCTCGCCTCCCGTAATCTCTTAAAAGAAGAATTGGCCAGTCCAGGTTGGCTCGACATATTTTTCGAAAAGATTACCCGTCTTGTAAATAACTGAGGTTTTAAAATGTTAGAATAGGGCAACGTGGAACCCAAAGTAATTTACCAAGACGCGAGTGTCTTAGTTATTGAAAAGCCGGCGGGTTGGATAGTTAACGACGCAACAACTACAGGAGACCAACCTACAATACAGGAATGGTTGCGTCGCAATTTCCAATTTCCAATTTCCAATTTCCAAAAACTAAGGAGTGGGATTGTTCACCGGTTGGATAAGGAGACCAGTGGGGTTTTACTTGTAGCCAAGACCCAAGAAGCTTTCGAAAACCTACAAGGGCAATTTAAAAGTAGGGAAGTAGAAAAAACCTACATCGCCTTGGTTCATGGAAAAGTTGAATCAAAAGAGGGGGAGATAGAAGTTCCGGTTGGACGATTGCCCTGGCGAAGGGATAGATTTGGAGTTTTGCCCGGAGGGCGCGAAGCGGAAACTGCCTATAAAGTTATTGCGTACTATTCACTAAACGCTACAAACTATACGCTACTTAAGCTTTATCCAAAAACGGGGAGGACTCATCAGATAAGGATTCATCTGAAATACATCGGCCACCCAATTGTCGCAGACGAGTTCTACGCGGGACGCAAAACCGCCCGCGAAGATAGAAAATGGTGTCCGCGTCTTTTTCTTCATGCTAGTGAAATTTCGTTTTTGCACCCGATAGAGGGTAAGAGAGTGACATTCTCTTGCAAAATCCCCGCAGGTTTAAAAAGTTCGCTCGACGTGCTTGAAAAGCTGCGTGAAAGCTCTAAGCTTAAATAAGTGGACCTGACCCAGATTGCCCTACTTCTAGCGTGCGCAGGAACTTTAGGAGTTGTCGCTCGTATTCTTAAACAACCTCCTCTAATAGGCTATCTTTTTGCGGGCCTTGGCTTGGCCGCTTTTGGAATCATTAAAGACCCCATTGCGCTGGCCGACTTTGGCAAAATAGGCGTTACCTTGCTTTTATTTTTGGTAGGTCTTGAGATGAACCTTAAAGAGCTTCCTTCATTAGGAAAAGTCGCTTTTAGCATAGGCCTCGGACAAATTGTATTTACGTCTCTTATTGGATTTTTGATTGCGCTAGCTTTGGGGTTTGCACCGGTTCCCTCTATTTACATAGCCGTTGCTCTGACATTCTCCTCGACAATAATAATTGTCAAGCTTCTTTCCGAGAAGGGGGACTTGGGGGCTCTTTATGGAAAAGTTACCCTGGGAGTTCTTTTAGTTCAGGACTTGGTTGCAATTCTTATTCTTATGTTTCTTTCGGGGGTAGGGGAGGGCGACATTTCCTTGATGAATTTCCTAGTAATTGGGGTAAAGGGCGCGGCCCTACTTGTTTCAACCTGGTTTCTTTCAAAAAAAATATTGCCCGAGATATTCGAGAGTGTTGTAGGTGAATCTACCGAGCTTCTTTTTATCTTAAGTATCGCCTGGGCCTTGGGGATTTCGGCACTTGTCGGCGGCCCCTTAGGCTTTAGTTTTGAGATCGGAGGGTTTTTAGCGGGACTCGCCCTTTCTAATCTGCCGGAGCACTTGGGAGTTGCAGCTAAAACCAGGCCCCTACGGGATTTTTTTCTTACAATCTTCTTTCTATTTCTGGGAACCCAACTTTTTGTCGGAAACATTGGACAGGTTGCAGGCGAGGTAGTTATTTTATCTTTCTTTGTATTGATCGGAAATCCTTTAATTGTTCTTATTATTATGGGGCTTATGCGCTTCAAAAAAAGAAGCTCGTTTATGGCGGGAGTTGCACTGGCCCAGATTTCAGAATTTTCGTTCATACTCATGTCGGTTGGGAAGTCGATGGGGCATATCGGAGAAGCGGAAGTAGCGCTTGTAGTTGTAGTTGGAGTCGTTACTATGACGGCCTCTTCCTACCTTATCCTTTATGCCGATAGGCTCTATCCGCTTTTTAAGAATATCCTTTCTGTGTTCGAAAGGGAAAAGACTAGGGAGGAGGCATTCGGTAGGGAGGTAGAGTACTCAAATCATATAGTTTTAGTTGGTTGTAACAGGGTGGGAATGACCCTACTTCCATTTTTAAAGCGAAAAAAGATTTTAACTTTGGTGGTCGACCATAATCCCAAAATATTTAATAACCTTACGGCGGACGGAGTACCGGTTATTTTAGGCGACATAGAAGACCCAGAGATTCTCTCGTTGGCAAAAATGCAGACTGCTCAGATGGTCATTTCTTCAGTTCCATATTTAAACGATAACCTTTTACTGATTGAGCATATTAAATCCCTTTCTCGCAAACCTACTTTAATAGTTAAGGCCCAAAGTAGGAGAGATGCACTAAGACTCTATGAGAAAGGTGCGAACCTGGTCTTGATTCCCGAAGTCATAACCGGGGAGTTTTTACGCCACGTATTTCTCGCTCACGGAGTATCGGAAGAAAGGATAAAGAAGATGGGTAAAGGTCACTATAAACGCCTTATCTCTAGTGTCTAACCATGCACTCTGCCCGCAAAACACGTCTAAAGGATTTGAAAGTTAGGAGACAACGAAAGTTCGGCTTTGGGAAACTTATTATTTTTGGACTTTTTGCGTCAGTTGCAATTTGGCTATTTACTTCCTCGAATCATTTCGCCGGAGAGAATAAACTGACCATAACATCGCCCATCGGAGAGGGAGACGTCTTGGTGGTCACATTTGATAGAAAAGTTGGGGAAGTTACCAGTATCAAAATTCCTGGAGATACGGAAGTTAGCGTTGCTGGACAACTTGGAAATTGGAGGATAAAAAGTGTTTGGCAGCTTGGGATTAATGAAGGAGTAGGTGGAAGGCTTCTGGCAGAAACAGTTACCAAAAATTTCAAGTTTCCAGTTAACGCCTGGACAGATAGCCAGGGTTTGGGACTTATGGAGGAGAGTTTAGCCGCAAGACTGAAGGCCGTTTTCTATCCCTATGACACCAATTTGGGATTAGGCGATAAAATTTCTCTGGCATTATTTTCTTTAGGGGTAAGAAATTTTGATAGGGTAGAGGTGGATCTTTCGGATTCTTCATATCTTAAGAAGACCAGACTCAAGGATGGCAACGAGGGTTACATGATAACTAGTAGCATGCCGCAAAATTTAATAGTCGTATTTGCAGATAGCGAAATGGCGGTTTTTGGCGTGAGAATCATTTTAAAAAACTTTAGCGGCGACAAAACTCTCTCAAATGACGTGGCCGGAGTTTTAGAGGTACTCGGCGGCAAAGTAGCGGCGAGTGTTGATGAACAGGCAGAAGACAAAGATTGCGAAGTTTTGGCAAAAAAAGAGATTTTCGCACAAAAAATATCTAGACTATTTGACTGCCAAATTATAAACGAGGATCCAGAAGGAAATTTCGATTTAGAGGTTAGAGTTGGTAGGCAGTTTGCAAAACGATTCTAAAAAGTTTCCTCGACTTCTTCGGGCGGGGAGGGAAGCTCCTCTCTTTTGTGTACGAGTTCCGGAGGTGTGAAAGAAACGTATTCTATTTTCTCTGCAGGGAAAGAATTGAGGTCCTCAAACTCTTTAGGGCGGCCCACCTCTTTAATAAAAATGCTGACGTCGTGCTCCTCGATCGACTTGACTACGATTTTATATTGATAACCGTAGTTAATAAGTTTGCGAAGCCTAGCCGAGAGGTCGTCCGGTAGTCTGCCTATATATTTTCCCTCCCCGGTTAGCACGGAGATTCTGTGAGAGCGGGGATTAATAGATACTTCGTCTCCGGCGTCTAGTTTAGCCAGAACCTTTTCGTCAGCAATGTTTAGCAAGGACACTATTTTGGTCCTGCCTGCCTCTTCCAAAAAAAGCTGGGCGGGAAGGATAGACCCTTTTTGGGTCTCGCCCTTTTTGAATCCCTTCCACTTCCTCAATGATTTTTCGGCTATTGTATTGAAAGGGTCGATTTTAAGGACTTTCTCGGCGGTACTTCTAGCTTTTGTTATTTCACCCAGCTCGGCATATGCTCGGGCCAGACGATTTAAGGCATCAATATCCTTAGGAGTTTCTCTAAGTATCTTTTTATTTATCTCGCGGGCTTCTTTCCAGAAGCCGGAGAGTGCCGAAGAAATGGCTTTTTGGGCAAGGTCAATGTCCATGTAGTTAATTCAAAACTCAAATGTCAAAAGGCAAAAATCTTAAGTTTTGAGTCCTAAGCTTTGACCTTTGACTTTCTTATACGAGTATAGATGTGTAAAAGGGGCTGTCAAGCCCCACAGATTAAACTCAAGTATGTAACCCATAGTTTGTATTACGTTGAATCTTCTGCTATAATTTCATTATCCGAGCTAATCTTAGTGAAGGGAGTAGGGAATGCTCTGGGATTTTTTAGCACTTTTACTCGCAGGGGCTGTCTTCGCAGCGATCTCAGCGATCATCAGTGCTTTTACGCCGGCAGTCTCTGATCTAAAGCCGATCACTGCTATTTTGCCGGCGATTGGCCTGGCATCCATGGTAATCCTACCCTGGATCGCCCTTGTGCGAAGGCAAAGAAAAGACAATAGGGAGGAGTCATGAGCAAGAGTGGCCGGATCGAAGGCATCGAGAACGAAACAACCCCGACGCCGGGAGTGATACCTGCTATCTCGACCGGAGAAGCGGTGTTCTTAACTCTTTGCCTGGTTGTACCGGTTCTTGTGGTCGCAGTCAAGTATCTCACGCTCGTTTTTGCCGGGCCCTGAGGTCGCACGAAGGCGATCAAATGTGAGTGAAGGAGGAGCGCCCGGAGGCGTTTGGTTGGCATTAAGCCACACCAAATTGCCGTTGATGGGCGCTCGTTTCATTTATAGGGGCATTTTTTCGGTGTATAATTGCCTTGGTATGAGCGGCCATTCACACTACGCAACAATTAAACGTCAAAAAGAAACAAAAGACGCGGCCCGCGGCAATATGTTCTCAAAGCTTGCCAAAGCGATTTCTATTGCAGCCAAAAGCGGGGGAGGGATAGATCCCAATTCTAACTTCAAATTGAGGGTTGCGATCGATAAAGCTAGAAGCTTCAATATGCCCAAGGAAAACATTGAAAGGGCTCTTCGGCAAGCTCAGGGTAAACTAGAAGTAGAGGAGGTTACCTATGAAGGTTTTGGGCCTGGTGGAGTGGCTGTCATGGTAGAGGTAGCTACGGACAACCGGAATCGAACGGGACAGGAAATTAAAAACATTTTCGAAAGGGTAGGGGGGCATTTGGCAGGCCCGGGAGCCGTGTCTTTTAATTTTGAGTCAAGAGGTCAATTCGTCGTCAGAAAAGAAACAGACTCCGAAGCTCAAATGCTAAAGCTGATAGATTTAGGGGTGGAGGACATGGAAGAAACGGAGGATGGTATTGAAGTTCATGTTGCTCCAGAGAAATTAAGTGAAGTTAGGAGAGCCCTGGAGGAGTCAGGATTTATAGTTACCGCTACAGAACTTGTCCAAAAACCCAAAAACTATGTTTCTGTCACAGAGCCGAAAGAGGCAAGTAAAGCGATTTCTTTTTTGGACGCTCTTACAGAACACGAAGACATTCAGAAAGTTTTCGCTAACTTGGATGTACCGACGGAGATTCTATCCAAGCTTTGAATATGTCGAAGAGAAAAAAGTTCTTAATAACTTCAGGGATTCTTTCTCTAGGTTTTTTCCTTCTTCAGTTTCTCAAAGACCAGAATAAATTTATTGCGGTTGGGTTCCTTGCAGTTCTTACTCTGATATTATTTTATTGGTCGCTGAAAGAGGGCTTAGGGCGCAATATGACCCTTCTTACGTTAATTTTGCCTTTCCTTTTTACCTTGGGAGTGGGGGCCTTTTGGTTTCTTCTTCCGGTTAATGTTTTTACCCGAATACCGATTGTTGCACTTTACTTAGCAGGAATATATGTTTTGTGTCTCACCGCAAATATCTATACAGTGGCGGCCATAAGAACGATTGCGCTTCTACGTGCCGCTCGTGGAGTAGGATTTGTACTCACTCTTCTCGTTTCCTTCCTAATTTTTGACGCAATCTTCTCACTTAAACTCACGCCGTGGTTTACAGCTCCTTTAGTAGGAGTTTCGTCATTTCTACTTTTTGCCCAGGGGCTCTGGGTTATAAGTCTGGAAAAGGAATTTTCCAGAAATTTATTCTTAATTCCCACTCTCTTTGGCTTGGTAATGGGGGAGATTGCAATCTTACTTTTTTTCTGGCCGGTGACGGTTGTGGTAGGATCGCTTTTTTTGACAGTCTCGGTCTACATGCTTCTCGGACTTGGACAGGCAAAGCTGGAGGAGCGGCTTTTTCCTTCAACGGTTAGGGAATACCTGGTAGTAGGGGTACTCGTTTTTATCGGAATGTTTTTTGCGACCCGCTGGGGAGGATGAAGACAATTGAAAATCGATAATTGACAATTGAAAATTTTCAGAGACACATACTAAGAGGGGAGAGAGGGGAGTAACTTCAAATATTTAGCAATACACCCCATAATTTGCCAATACTTTTCACAAATATTATAGGTAGTTTTCACAAAAAGCGACGTAACGGGTTCGCCGAAGATTAACCGAACAAGTAATGATATAGAATGATCTAGTCATTGGGCACGGAGAAATAGTGTCTAGCCTGGCTCTTCTCCCTTTAATGTGGATAACTATTTACTCAGTCTCTCATAGAACTCCCCAGGGAGGAGGTAGAGGATATTATCTTAAAGAGTCTCTAGGAGAGTTGTTCTACAAATTTAATAGGTAATAAGTAACCTCACAAGGCGAAGGTGTATGAGAATCTGTATTCTCTTTAGATGCCCCCACGGTTTTATTTAAGAGACGCGCTAGCCGGGGAAGAACGATTGTATATTGTCGCACAATAATACTTTTACGACGTAACCAAGATTGACTCTGGGAGGAGAGTATTTTCTCTACTTTACTATCTTTCTTCTTATTTATTTAATGTCATAAAAGTTTTTTCTATTCAAATTACTCTATTTTTGGTTGGGTCCACCAATTTTTTAAACCGAATAAAAAGCGAAGGAATTTAGCCTTCCTGCTACTCCTCTGGTTTAGTGTACTTTTGTGGACCTTTTGTAATTTCCGAACAAATTGAAGAAAATCCCATATATTCGGGACGATTAGATAGTCGTCTTTATCAAATGACAGACCTTAGAATCGATTTGGCGAGATCGTTATTGTATGTTAGAATCGCATTTAAATATGGCTGACGGAGTTGAAAAGCGACCATTTTTCCCATATCCGGAATTTTATTTGGGAAGTCAGGGTAAATATGTTCACAACGAGTGGACCAGATTTGCCGATGATAAATTAATGACCCAGCCCAATATGGAGCAAGGGTTGACACAAGCGACTTATCAGAATTGGCTGGATTGGCAATACGAACTATTTGCGATAAATGATTTGGACAATCCTTTAGAGCGGTCTCCACAGGAGCTCCAATTAGCCCACAGAATTGAACCATTGTGGATGATGTCTTTTGAGCAAAAACGGTTTTTTCCAGGTGTGGAAATTCTGAGTGCCCCCGGCGATGATTCACTTCCAAATCGTGTGTCAACATGGTCCGCTACGATTATTGATCCGGCGACTCTCAAGTTTCATAGATTGGAGCGAGAACTGATTCAAGACAGGTTCGGAAACGACGCTTTTGTAGAAAGATTTTATGAATGTATAACCCGCGGTGATGAAGGAAATCTTCAACAAATTGTTATCGTAACAAGTGGTGGAAGTAATTACGCCTCCGATAGACATTTTATGAGAGTTGAACCGATCATTCAGTGGTCGTCGGCATACACTCTAAAAGTTGATAATTTACACCGGTTTTTAGATTTGGCGGATCCGGTTGATACTGAAGTTAAATCAAAGCGGGATGCATATTTGTTAAGGACTTACCCCTAGTTGGCCATATCCCATTGTGTCGCACAATCTTGACACACTAACCCGATTTTGATAAGCTGACTTTATAAGTGGCTGATACTGCCCAGGTTAGTCAGTCAGAGATTGGTAAGAAGACAGAAGAATTTCTCGATTATCTTCAGGTCGAGCGTGGTTCCTCTCCCCTAACAATAAGAAACTATAGGCATTACTTAAACCGATTTATAGGGTGGCTTGGTGTCGAGCATATCCACCAGGGACTCAGCGATATCAACTCAGAAATAGTTAGGCGTTTCAGAGTTTATCTCTCGGGTCTTTCGGACCGAAAAGGCGGGACCCTTGGTAGAAAAACCCAAGGGTATCATGCAATTGCCTTAAGGAGCTTCCTTAAATGGCTAATCAAGAATGACTATAAAGTTTTGGCTCCAGAAAAAATCGACTTGCCCAAGATTCCAGAAAGGCAAGTTAAATTCCTCTCGGGGGACCAAGTAGACAGACTCCTTAACTCCCCTTCCCTGTCAACTATTCAGGGAAAGCGTGATAAAGCAATATTAGAAGTATTTTTTTCCACGGGCCTTCGGGTTTCAGAGCTTACTAAATTAGACCGCGACAAGATTGACCTGGACAGGAGAGAATTTGGTATTGTAGGAAAAGGGGGTAGAGCAAGAGTTGTATTTCTTTCGACTCGTGCGGCAGAATGGCTTCATAAGTATTTGGGAGAAAGGCGCGACCATTATAAACCTCTTTTTATTCGCCATAAGGGGAAAGTCGAGCCCACAACAGCCGACGAAAAAATGCGCCTCACTCCCCGCTCGGTGCAAAGGATGATAAAAAAGTATGCAAGAAAAATAAAACTTCCGGTTGACGCTACTCCCCACGTACTTCGCCATTCATTCGCCACAGACCTTCTTATGGCCGGGGCAGACATTAGAAGTGTCCAGGAAATGCTTGGACACAAAAACATCTCCACAACCCAAATTTACACACACGTTACCAATAAGCAACTCCGAGAGGTGCACTCCGCCTTCCATGGTAAGGGTGGGAATTAAATGAAGACGATTATTTTGCCCGGCTACTCGCTCCATAATAAGGATTGGGCGCAAGATTTAAAAAGAGAGCTTAATTTGGGACACGAGATTATTGTTCACAATTGGGAACATTGGCAAGGCAAAGCGAGCCTCTCTCCCAGAAGGGAAACCGCAAGAATTTTGCAGGAGTTAGGGGAAGGTGAGGTCAATATCATCGCAAAATCTGTAGGGACGTTTATTTGCGTAATTCTTGCTCCCAATTTGAAAGGAAGGGTCAGAAAAGTTATTCTCTGTGGTATTCCATCGGTATCGAATGATAGAAAAGAAAAATTCATAGATGGTTTGAGAGAAATTCCCAGCGAAAATGTGATTTGTTTTCAGAATGCCGGGGATCCGTTTGCCTCATATGACGAGGTCAAGATTTTTTTAGCGGGTGTTAGTCCGAAAATAAAGGTTATTAAAAAAGAAAGAAGCGACCATAGCTACCCATATCCTGAAGAATTTACGCGGTTCTTAAATGAATAGTGAATTAGTTTTCGCCTTCTGGTTGCACTGTTTCTTTTTCAAGACAAGCAACGGCCGCAACTGAATCTAATTTTGAGGTAAAGCGCATAAGAATCACTCCCTGGGTGGCACGCCCGAGCCGGGGAATATTTTTGACAGGGAGCTTTATTACTTGTCCAGCCTTGGAGGTTATAACCACCTGTTCCATTTTTTCGGTGAGCATAATTGCTGCGGCCAAATTTCCAGTTCTGGTATTTGCAACGGCCGCCTTGACTCCTTTACCGCTTCTTTTTTGCAGAGGAAAGAGGTGGACTCCCGTTCTTTTGCCCAATCCCCTTTCGGAGATAGTTAGGATGTCGCGGAATACTTTCTTTCTTTTATCTTTGGTTTTAGGAGCCTTACTTGCAAAAACCTCCATGGATATAACTTCATCGGAAGGTTCAAGTTTCATTCCTGTGACCCCGCTAGTAGCTCGCCCCATGGGCCTCGCGTTTGTTTCAGGAAAACGGATAGCTTTTCCCATCTTGGTAATTATTAGAATGTGGTCGTCGCCGGATGTTTGATGTGCCGAAACTAAGGAATCCGTACCCCTTAATCTAATCGCGATTAGTCCCGAAACCCTAAGGTTTTCGTACTCGGAAAGGAGCGTTTTTTTGACTATACCTGAAGCCGTTGCCAGGATTAGATGTTTTCCCGAACCATTTTTCTCAAGAGGCAAAATGGAGCGGATTTCTTCTCCTTGCTCTAAGTTTAAAAGGTTGACAAGGGCTTGGCCTTTAGCTTGGCGAGACGATTCGGGAATTTCCCAAGCTTTAGTTCCGAATACCCGGCCTTTATTTGTGAAGAAAAGAATGAGGTCGTGGGTGGTTGCCGAAAGAAAATGTTCTATTTCATCTTCCTCTTTTGTGGTCATTCCGACAACGCCCTTGCCACCCCGCCTCTGGGCTTTATAGGTCCCCCGCGAAACCCGTTTAATATAACCAGTTTTGGTAACGGTTATTAAGGTTTCTTCCTTGGGCACAAGGTCCTCCTCTGAAAATTCTCCCACAGCCGCCTTATAAATCTTAGTCCGACGCTCATCCCCAAATCTCTCTTTGAGTTCGGTTAATTCCTTGACGATAATTTCAAGAACCTTTTCGGGATTTTTGAGAATTGCGGTAAGAGTATCGATAAGCTTCTTCATCTCTTCGTACTCTTTCTCGATTTTCTCCCGCTCAAGTGCTGCTAAGCGTCTTAATTGCATATCTAGAATTGCAGTTGCTTGAACTTCCGTGAGGCCAAACTTCTTAATTAAATTAACCTTTGCGTCTTCTTGGGTGCGGCTTTTTCGGATTGTGGCTATGACGGCGTCGAGATTATCAAGAGCGATCTTTAAGCCTTCCAGAATGTGAGCCCGCCTTTTGGCTTCCGTTAATTCAAATATGGTACGACGGGTGATGACGCGTTGTCTGTGTTTAACGTACTCAACAAGTATCTGCTTAAGGCCCAGTGTGTGGGGCGTACCATCAACCAGGGCGACAAAGTTTGCGGGGAAGGTTGACTGGAGTTTAGTATGTTTATAGATATTGTTGAGGACCGCCTTTGGTTTGGCGTCACGCTTGAGCTCGATAACAACACTCATTCCCTCTTTGTCACTTTCATCTCTCAAATCCGAGATTCCCACAATTTTCTTCTCTTTAACCAGTTCCGCAATTCGGGCCACCATTTCGGCTTTATTGACTTGATATGGAATTTCGGAGATGACTATTTGTGACCTACCTTTATTGCCTTCTTTAATTTCAGCGATGCCCCTGACCGATATTTTTCCGCGTCCGGTTGCATAAACCTCGCGTAGGCTCGCGGCGTCATAAATTGCGGCAGCTGTTGGAAAATCAGGACCGGGGATAAGTTCGATGAGTTCTTCAATTGAAATTTCGCTGTCAAAGGAAACAGTGGTCTGGGAAACTTCCTTTTCACTTAGACTCTTTTCTTCTCCCGAGGCTACGAGATTGATTTTCTTGATAACAAATTCGGCCTCCTTCTCTTGTTGCCTTTCTTCTTCGACGACCCTACCCTTTTTGATTGTTGCAATAACACCGCTTATGACTTCTCCCAAATTATGCGGGGGGATTTTAGTAGCCATTCCAACAGCAATTCCCTCCGAGCCCATCAAAAGAAGGTTGGGAAGAAGAGCAGGAAGATAAAGCGGTTCTTTGAGGGTTGCGTCGAAATTGTCCATAAACTCAACTGTTTCTTTTTCGATGTCGGCAAGTATGTAGTCAGAAATGGTTGCCAATTTTACTTCTGTGTAACGCATTGCCGCAGGAGGGTCACCGTCAACTGAACCGAAATTCCCTTGTCCGCGCACCAATGGGTAGCGCATCGAAAAATCCTGAGCGAGGCGTACCAGAGCGTCATAGACCGGTACGTCTCCGTGAGGATGATATTTCCCTAGTACCTCTCCGACAACTTTGGCGCTTTTGCTAAAGGAGCCTCCCGAGTGAAGTCCCATTAAGTGCATCGCATAAAGAATGCGCCTATGAACCGGCTTTAGGCCGTCTTTGACGTCCGGAAGAGCGCGGGCAACAATTACACTCATTGCATAATCGAGGTAACTTTGAGAGAGTTCAGTGGTTATTTCAGTGAGTTGGACTTTTCCGATTTCTGACATATTAATGCAACAAAAATGAGGCTAGTTAGCCTTGCTATATTTTACCTTCTTTGAGCATGTAAAACAAGGGTCAAGAGTTAGATCATTTGGCCATATTATTGTGTTAAAATAAACCTCGTTAAATGAAAATCCTAAAAAATTTCATCTTAGTTACGTTTTTGTTAGTTTTGGGTGCGGGGATATTATTCTATAGCAAACTAATTGTTCCAAAAATTACCCAAGAGTCAGTTAGCGAGTCATCCTCCCCAGAAGTCCTGGGGGTTCCATCCCAGAACCCTGGAATAGACCTTGAATGGAAGGGGTCGGATATTAGGGCGCATTACTTTCAAGTTAAAGAGGTTTCAAAAATTAGACTTCTGCCCAATTTTGCCGAAAAGAAAACCTCAAGAGAAATTTTTGAGGAGGAAAGCTGTTCCGCTTTAGTCAACGGCGGATTTTATACCCCCGAATCGACCCCCACGGGGTTATTTATAAGCGAGGCTGTTCAAATCAAAAGTTTTGTGGTTTCCCAACTTTCAAACGCCGTATTCTCCGTTAATGACTTTGAAACGCCAAGAATTACCAGGATGCCTCCCGAGGACCCGCTTCGCTTAGCGGTTCAGGCGGGACCACTTCTTGTCGAAAACGGACATAATCAAGATTTAAAGTTGGTTCGTGATGAACAAGCAAGGCGGGTGGTTGTAGGAGTTACCGATAGCAATGAAACTGTTTTTGTCGTTTTTTATAATCAAGCTTCAGCCTTTACAGGGCCGAGGCTTGATGATTTACCCGAACTTTTAGTATCCTTTCAGCAAAAAGCCGGGCTAAGCTTAGCCGATGTCATGAACCTGGATGGTGGAGCAGCTTCTTCCTTTATTACCCAAGATGTGAGCCTTCTTGAGGTCTCCCCGATTGGAAGCTATTTCTGTATTAAGTAAAAGATTAAGTAGGGAGGATTATCCCAGGAGAATTATCTTTGAATCTAAAATATTGCTAAAGCAGATCTATTTTTGAGGCTAGAATGAAGTCGTTTTGGTGGAGGCCTCCAATTTTGTGGGTCCAGAGTTCAATCCTGACCTATTTTAGCTAAAAAATTCAAGTTAATTCTTATGGGGGCTATCTTACCTTTTGATATTCTTCGTAGGCAGTTGTAAAAGCGGAATTTACCGCCTTCATCAGTTCAATAACTTTAGCCTTGACGTCTACAGATTTCACTACATCGTTTTCAGCAAATCTGTGGGCCCAGACCTCAATCAATTTGGTTATTGATTCTCCCTCTTCAGTCGTACCCCCCGAGCTGACTATAGAGCGACGAACCTTTTCTGAGTCCCAGTCCTCGGTTGTACCGTCTCTTTTTAGTACAGCAAGCGTCATATATTCATTTTAGATCATTTATAACAGATTTCAAGAACACCGCGAATTATTAATTCGCGGATGAATTGAAACTGATATGTCATGGGAAACTTCTTAAGTCCTACCAACTTCCTCCTCCCCCTCCGCCAAAACCACCTCCAGAGCCTCCCCCACCTCCAAAACCTGATCCCCCACTCGCGGCACCCTTTGGCCTTGAGGCAGAAATTCCCGAGCCGAGTCCGGTATTAATATAGCCAAGAGAGGCGTTAAAGTGAACGATATTTAAATTAGTTCCATGATACCAATTCAAGTTTTTAATATCAGCGTCTTTGAAGGCTTGAATAAACTTTTCGGTTATGCCAAAGGCGATAGCGTAAGGAAGAACCTCCTCAAAAAAGTTGTGTTTCTCATAGATTTTCGTTCGCCAGGAGCCTAAGTTTAGAACTTCTTTAAAACCTACTATTTCGGCTAAAGCCTTTCTTCCTTTACCAGTCCTTGCCGGCATAAAAAATGAGAAGGCGATGATAATAAGTCCTGAACCTATAAAAGCAATGAAAAAAGAGGCGGGGCTTACGATAAATGGTGCAATTCCGCCTCCCAAAAAAAATCCCGCAAAAATAGTGATTATTCCCACTGCCAAGTACTTATTTCTAACCTCGTCCGGCCGGCCCTCAAAATAGCCATTCATAGTTAGATCTTCATATAGATTCTTTTCCGCCTCTTTCAAGCTTTGGTAGGCTTTTGGATGGAGTTTGGTTAGTACCGCGGGAATATCTCGCTTTTCGCTAAATAACATATCAAGAACTGAAAGCTCGTAGGGCTTTAAGACCCCCTCATCTTTTTTGGTATAGTGAAGGGTAAACTTAGTTTTTCCGAAAAGCCCTTTTTTTGATTCCTCTTCGATTTTTATAAATCCTCGCCTCGCCAAATCTATGACTGTCGCCGTAATGTCTCGAAGGTGTGCTTTCTCGTCTACCAAGGTTCCAACTTCTCCCGGAGATAAATTCCTAGGGGGACTCACGCTTGTTGATATTGCGTTCAGGTTCTCCAAAAGTGGAACAGGCTCCTCCCCCAGTTGCTCGTTGAAGATGTCGATGAATTTTTTATCACGACCCTTTAGCATATAAAGCCTAAACATGATTATTAAGACCGCAATCGGGACCAAATAAAGCCAATTGTCCAAAAGAAAAATGAGGAGTTTTTGGGCTGATGTGGGGAAAGTTAAGGCGGATTTATCAAGGGCAACTGCAACTGTTAAACCTTGTTGGGGGTCAACATTTTTTGTAGTGAACGTGGCGGTATCTCTCTCCGAGGTCTTTGTGCAGTTTTCTTCTTGACTACCGAAATAGCCGGTAAAACAGGCGGTATTTATGAGGCTTCCGTCTGGAGTATAGACGTTGGCAGTTGCAGAAAGTATCGAGACAGGCCAATCGTTACCGGTTACATTCCAATAGAGCTCGGCAGACTCACCTGGCGTGGTAATAACCTGGCTAACTTTGTAGGTGATTACGTAGGTATTTCTCCCTGTTATTGTCAGATCCGGATCGCCGATTCTAATTTTTGTGTTATTTCCTTCCTTGGTGATTTTTGTTTCTAACTTCTTCCCACCGGAATCCGTGACAGAGAGAAGGTTGAGGCGAATATTTAAGTTATTGCCATATTGTGTTTGGTATTTGACGGGGATTGTCCGATAAATTCCATGCTTTTGCAACCCCGCAAAGTCCACGATTATCGTTTCCGTGACGCCAACCGTGGTGTCTTGATTAACTCTAATGTCCGCCTTAAAGCTTTCAATTATCCAACCAGTATCATCTTGGGCATAGACTTTTCCTTGGGTTGCAAGAAAGAAAAGAAGAAAAACACTAAACACGCTAAAAATTTTCCTTAAAAGGAGCATAATACTAATTTATCATATAATCTGATACTCTAAAGGCATAATCTTTGGATGAAAGCCATTAAAATCCTATTTTTATTTCTTCTACTTATAGCAGTCGGGGTAGTAATGTTTAAAATAGGCAACGCAGTTCCTAAAAAAGAAACACCACTCCCCGCTCCTAAAGTAATGGGGGTATCGGAAGTTGTAGTGGCCGGCGAAGAATATTCCTTTACGACCATTAAAGTGACAGATGCTTCAAGAGTAAAACTTTTGCCGAACTTTTTGGAACAAAAGACGTCAGAAGAAATTATTAATGAAGGAAGATGTAAAAATTTGGTGAACGGAGGATTCTATTCGGAGAAATTTACACCCATTGGACTTTTTATAAGTGAGCGAGAAGAAATACAAAAGAGACAGATAAATGCAACATTTAACGGATTTTTTCTAGTAAGCGAAGGAAATATTCCTGAGATTTTAAGAGAGACTCGGGATGAGGAATATAGAATTGGTCTTCAAGCTGGCCCTATCCTCATTTTGAATTCCACCCCTTTAATACTTAAGCTTAAAGAGGAAGAGCAGGAGAAAGATAGAAGGGTTATTGTCGCGCTAAATGATAAAGGAGAGACATTTTTTATTGTCGTATTTACACAAAACTCTGTTTTTTCAGGACCGACCCTAGCATCTCTACCTGAACTTTTACAAGAAGTTCAAAATTCCTTAGGCGAAAATTTTGTTTCTGCGCTAAACCTGGACGGAGGTGCTGCATCAACTTTTTGGGGTGAGGGGGCAAGACTCAAAGAGCTATCCCCTATCGGAAGTTACTTCTGTATAAACTAATATCTCGCGCAGGAAATGGGGTTAGTGTTTTCTTGTCAATCTGTCTATTTCGTTTTCGTGTTCCTTAACAAACCAGTTGTCTAAATATGGCAGATACCTAATCTGTAAATCTTTCGGCAACTTGAAAAAATTGCCTTGATATACTCCTCTACAATTTTTACTTCCACAATGACAATCAAAAGTTCCATCGTTATATCCATTTATAGAATAATCATAAGTAATTTCATCGCCTTTTTTAATATCTTTCATCGCAAAAACTTTCCTTTTACCTTCTATTGTTTTTACATAAGTTGAGGAGTCACAAGAGTGATTGATGTGTCTTTCCGGAGGTTGCATCAAAACTATTTTCCCATCGGCTAAATAGTCGCATTCATACTCATGTTGGTATTTTGTTAATTTGGAAGGATCTTTTACTGCGTGCGAGTCATTAATTTCTAAAACAATTTCTCCTTTTTTGATGTTTTCTAAAGCATATACGCCTTTTCCTTGAATTTTAGAAACTTTTACTGTAACCCTTTTCATAATTGAAGTATATTTAGAAATTTTTAAACACCCGAAGGAAATGGGCCCCTATGTTTGTCTTTTAGAACAGCTTGCCACCAAGCGGAACATCTTTGTCTGGTACAACAAGAATTGCTTTTCCTTCTTCATCAGGAAAACCCAAAGTTAGGACTTCTGATACTGCGGGTCCCATCTGAAAAGGTGGAAGGTTCACAACTCCTGCAATTAACCTTCCTTTAAGTTCTTCTTTTTTGTAATGAGTGAATTGACCGATTGATTTTTTGACTCCGATTTCCGGGCCAAAATCTACCTCCATCTTGTAACATGGTTTACGCGCCTCGGGGTAATCCTCAACCTTTACAATTTTTCCCACCCTTATGTCAAGTTTATTGAAGTCGTCAATAGTAGCCATTTCGAATATTATAGCAGTTTAATTTTTAGAGCCCACGCAGGAAATGGTTTTGAAATTGGGGGCCTGCTTACAGGGACGGTCCTTGTAAGCGACTACCAAAGCTGACGGTTGCATATCTGAATTTTTCCTAAACACCGGAAAAGATATAATAATAACTGTGATTATAAAAGGCAAAAAAGAATTTATTGACCAGATAACGAAATTCGACATAAAGACCAAATATGCAGTTGTAAAACCTAATTGGAAAAGTAACCATGAAGGCGAATTCACCGAGCCAGAAATACTTAGCTGGCTTTTTGAGGCTCTGCCAAACCAGAAAAAGATTGTCGTAGAAAGCTATACTCCCTGGAGAGGATTAAAATTTATTGAATCCGATTCTCATAAAGGAAAGGGAGTAACTCTTGATGGTGGTAAGGCTCACTGGGATTTCTACAAGGAGCAAGACCAGCATTTTTTAGGTACAACAGGAATAGGTAACGTATTAAAGAAACACAAAGTAGACTATATAAATATTACAAACGAAGTTTGGGGTGGAAAATGTATTGGTCCGGAGGTTATAAAAAAGGAAGTTACTGATAAGAAAGAAAGGATTACGTGGGAGGAGCTCTACTCCTATATACCTCAAAAACTTTATCAAATACGAAAATCGTCAACGCTAATCAGCTTGTCCAAAATTAAAATTGAGGAGGGTATCCAGGCAATCTATATTAGTATGTCAATAAAAAATCTTTTTGGACTTATTCCCCATCCATCTCGCTGGATACCTTTCCACGGAGAAAATCACGAGTCGGTATCAGAGGTAACGCGCGATATTTACACACTCTACACGCTTTTATTCGATAAGACCCTCTGGGTTGCTGAAGGCATTAAAACTTTAGTTAGAAATTATTGTGAGCCTCACCAAAAGGTGGTCGAAAATCAAAACTTATTATTCGTTGGTCGGAGTGCAAAACAAGTTGATTCTGAAGCCTGCAAAATTCTTGGAATAGACCCCGCTAAGGTTCCCCATCTCCACTTATAACTACGTAAGAAAATTCACACTACTCGCGCAGGAAACGGTCTTCGTCTTTATGCTAAGACATAATCCGCGTAAGCGATTGTAAGAAGCTCGTCTTCGACTATTTGCATCTCTGCAAGCCTTATGTCCTCTTCGCTGTACTCTTCATCTGGCCCGAGCTCTAAACGGTCTCTAACCATAAAATCTGTTGGTTTGTAGTGGTCTGGAAACACGCGTTTTGCAACAAGAATGTCTTTCAGAAAAGCCGACCATTCCACCGTCTCACTACTTTGGGTCAAACTGCTTTTCTCGATGGAACCAACCTCTTTTGCCAAGTCTCTAAGTGGTTGAGGAATCCTATGCCACCCTGCGGGCTGCCTGCTATTTCGTATTACCTTTTCACCGCCGCCTAAATCTTTACCAATGAGTATTGTGGGGAAACCTCTGGCATTAACCGGAGTTAGAACAAACCCGACTGAAATTCCGCCGTCAGGCGTTTTGACGGAGAACTGCTTAGGATCTGTTTGCACAATTCGAATTGCAAGGAGTTTGTTATCGATTGTCGGAATGGAGAAAAACTTTTCTCCCAAAACCCAGCCGCCAAACTGCCTAAAGTCGTAGCCCGGCCAGTCGCTAAAATCCCAATCACTACCTTCAGGTTCGGCTCCGGTAAGATAGTCCTTATTGGACATAATTTCACCAAGGATATCCGAAAACGAAAGCGTGGTTTCCTCTTCTTCTTTCCCTGCCATATATTTTTAGAAAAAGTGAGGGAAATTATAACATAAATAATTCGGAGGCCGCGCAGGAAATGGGGCCTTATGCCGAAGATTGAATTTGGAGTTTCTTTTCAACTTTTGAAATTCTAGGTTCGTGATCTTCATAAACTTTATGAGTTAATATTTCCTGCCCTTCTCTTATTACCTTGAGCTCGCCCATTACCTCATCCATTTTTCCATAAAATTCATCTTTTGTTGGAAGGTGACTGATATCATCTTTAGTTGCGATTCTGTTTTCAATAGCATCATCCAACCGTTCGTCAAATGTAACTTCCATTAAGTCTTTAATCGCCATGAGATCTTTGTTTGTAAGTGCCATAGCGCTATTTAACTATAGAACGCCTATTTCGTCAAGCAAAAGATATGTGGCCCGCGCAGGAAATGGGGCCTCAATGTATCCAATTTGGTAAACTTACTTGATGGATAAAAATATAAAGCCGGGTTACAAAAAATATTTGGCTTCAATGCACGGAAAGTTTATTACCCCCGATGATGTGATTAGAGAGGTTGTAAAAGAGGGGGCTGGTAATTTGGTATCGAAAAAACGAATTATTGCAGGCGAAGTGAGTGAGGTATACAACATTATTTTAGAAAACAAAAAGCCCGTAATCCTTCGAATTTCAAGAAGTCCACGGCCAAACTTTCTTCAAGATAAGTGGGCAATGGAGCAAGTCAAAAAGCTGGGTGTTCCTGTTCCTGAAATCCTACTTATTAAATACCTAATTGTTGGGAATCAAGAACTTTCCTTTTGTTTAATGGAGAAAGCGGAAGGAAAATCACTCGAGAGGGGGGGCATAAATTTTGAATCGCTTCCCGAAGCAATAAGGAAATCGTATATCTTACAAGCTGGAGAAATTCTATCCAAAATTCACTCCATTGAAACCCTAGGTTTTGGATGGATTATTGGAGAGGGAAAGGCGGAATACAACACCTCTGAAGAAATTATTGACGAACTGTTAAAAAGAAAAGAGAGGATATATAAGGTCGCTGATGCTCAAAAGTTTGATCGACGGCTTGTCGACGAAGCCCTGGACATTGTAGGCAGATTCAGGGAAAGATATTCTCACATTAACCCCCACCTAAACCATGCAGACTACGGGCACAAGCACTTTATGGTAAAGAAGGGAAAAATTGTGGCTGTTTTGGATTGGGGTGGAGTACGAAGCGATTCACCAATATATGATTTCGCTAATTGGGATTATTGGTACGGGCATTACATTCCGACCAATTGGTTAAAAGAAGGCTACCAGAACAAACAACTATTTGACGAGAATTTTGAAGACACCCTTCACGTTATGAGAATCATGAAAGGGATAGAAATAGCCGATTGGTACGAGTCGCAAAACTATGGAGAGGCAGTTGAAAAAGCACTTGCCAAGTTGACCGATGACTTGAATTACTTCAAGTGATTATTAGCATTTAAGCGCTTACAGCGAAGGAAGTGGGACCATTTAGCCTTTTGAAGCTATCAAACTAATTTCAATTTTCGCACCCATTGGCAGCTCCTTCACACATACAGTTTCTCTGGCTGGATAAGGTTCCGAAAAATAACTTCCATAAATTTCGTTAACATCCCCGTATAAGGACATGTCTGTTACATAAATCGTGGTTTTAACAACGTCGGCAAAAGTCACACCCGCTTTTTCAAGTACCCCTTTCAAATTTTTCATTACCTGATGGGTTTGCTCTTTTATACTTCCCTCCAAAAGTTTTCCCTCCGGAGTCAAATAAACCTGACCTGATGTAAAGACAAAATTGTCTTTTGTAACGGAGGGAGAAAAAGGGAGTTTTGGGTGACCCATACGAGCTGATTATATCAAAACCTGTGTGCAGGAAGTAGGTTCTTGTAATTATTCCAGAAGATATTCCCAGCCTGGTTGCCAAGCTTTTTTCTTTCTCCAATCCTCGGCAAAAGCTTGCTTCCAAGTTTTTCCTTTTATAAGTACATCCAAAGCCAGCTGAGGTGCTTTATGGGCAACAATGGCGACATGTTTTCCATCGTAATTTTCTTTTAAGAAATCCAAAAAATCCTGAATTCTTTTCTCAACATCTTCGTAGCTTTCACCATTGGGAAACCTTTTTGTAATATTTTCTTCTTGCTTCGGCTCGACAATCTTCGATGGTTTGCCGTTTAAATCCCCATAATTACACTCACGTAATCTCTTATCGTAAATAATTTCAACAATCCCGCCAAAAGTGAGATTTGCTGAATCTGCCGATCTTTTCAAATCAGAACAGAAGACAACATCAAATTTCTTGCCCTTTACTTGCTTTCTCAGCTCTTTCGACTCCCGTACTCCTTTTTCAGAAAGTTCTGCATCCGACCAACCAGAAGATATCCCCGTCTCATTATCGGTAGTTGTCCCATGAACAAAATATGTAATTTTTACAGGCATAAATAAATTTATGACATCCTCCGCGGACTAAAAGTCCGCGGTTTCCCTTCAAAGGAGGATGATACTTCGACAAGCTCAGTATCATTCTGAGTATTATCGAAGAATGACATATCAGTTTCAATTCATCCCCGATTTAATCGGGGTGTTCTTGAAATCTGTTATAAACTTGATTTATTCTACTTCGGGGCTAATTTGAAGACAAATTATTTCTACAATATTTTCTTAATTTCTTTTAATTCTTTAATCATTTTGAAGGCTAGTGACTCCAGCTCGGGGTGGGGATCTTTGTTGACGGCAATGCCGTAGTGAAGTTCTCGGAAAAGTGCTATGTCGCTATCACCGTCTCCGATTACGGAACATCTCTCTTTCTCTATATTATTTCTTGAAATAAATTCGTTAAATTGCTCAAGCTTTTTTGCCGCCTGGTCAGCATAATAATTAAGATCCACTAGGTTGCCCTCTTTATCCCAAATTAAATCTGTATTTGCATACCAGTGGGGTATACCCAGCCTTTCTGCAATGGCCTCGACATAAAGGTCAACAGATCCGGAAATTAAACACAGTCGGTAGAACTTTTTAAGATACTCTACAATTTCAACTACATCCTTTTTAAATTTCCAAGATCTAAACATTTTTTCCATATATTTTTTATTCGCGTTTCGCGTACTTCTCCAAAGACCAATTAATTCTTTCTTTGCGTCAAGGTAAGACAACTTACCTTTTCTGAAACGTTCTTCAAATATATCAACATGGGTAGCACGGGAAGCTCCCAACCCTTCGGTGATTTCGTACCAGGAAATGGTTTCAGTCAAAGTCCCGTCTATATCTAAAATAACTGTATCAATTTTTTCTTTTAGCATTCTTTTTCAAAATTTTATCACGATCCTGAGTTTTACCGAAGGACTCCGAAGCTACTTTGAAGACAAATTATTTTATGGATTCTTCGAATTTTTTGTGAGGAGAGTCCGGCTGAGCTTGGACCATTTCTAATTTATTTCCCTCTGGGTCAAAAAGAAATGCTGTAAGATTATTGTCTCGCAGTTTTAAAATTTCAGAATCAAAAGCCACCCCCCTCCCCTCCATTTCTTTCTTGGTATTGGCTAGATCATCAACAGTGAAGCTTATGTGACGAACTCCCAGACTTTTTGTATCATCGAAGACTGGTCTTTTTTCGCCGCCTAAGCAAAGTTCTAAATATTGTCCTTCGGAGATATGAAGAAAGACTATTCTTAAAGACCCGTCGTCATTCGTAATTCGGAAAGCCTCGGTCAATCCCAATCCCCTGCAATAATAATCCAGCATCTTATCAATGTCTTTTACTCTTATAGCGACGTGTCCAAATCTCATAGATTAATTCTAAGTTGGAACCGATCTCAAGACAAATTTTAAAATCTGCTTTCGAGCCAGAGCTTGGTGAAGAAGATTGTAAAAATTATAGAAACTACAGTGACACACTGCCAGATTATTTGGTGTATAAACCAAACAGAATCATTATGGAAAATGGAATGAAACGGAAGCTTTTCGGGCGGATTTCTGTTTATAGTGGAGAATTGCTGGTTAAACCAATAAATAGTTTCACCCAGACTTCTAACCACCCAAAAAACGGAGATAATTAGAAGGAATAAATACCAGTCGTTTAGCAAATAAGAAACCAGCGAAGAAGCAATCCAAAATGGGCCAAAAACGACCGCATCTCCCCAAGCGATAATTCCTAATAGATTAAGGTTTGGAGTAAGGCCGTAAGCGTTTTTGCGATATTTACATTCATAATATCCCTTCACAAATACCCCAAGATTTACCAGAGCGTAGGCCCAAATAACGAGTTGCTGCCAATTCTCCATATCTGAATTGTACCTCGGAGCTAATTTGAAGACAAATTATTAAGTCTGATTTGCGGTTTCTTTATAAGCAGAAAATAAATGGTTTATAGCTTGCTTAGCCATACGTTTATCTTGAATTAACTCCCACATAACAATAGCTCCTTGGAGACCAAGTAATAATTTGTATAATGAATACGGGACGGTCTGCGGATTACCCATTATCTCCTGTCTTGCCTGTGCCCAACTGATAGCGATTTCCCTGGGTGATATATGCTTATCCGCTATTCTTTCGACAAGGACTCTACAAACATCGTAAGGGTATCCACTAGCCAGTGAACTATGCTTCCTGAGACGGTGCATTAACTCGCCAGAAGATGGCATATTTATTACCTCTTCCACCTCTCCGACCCTTTTTGCTTCAATCATGAAAAGAATTATATCACTATTTAGAGTGAATTCTATTTTTTGCCATCGAGACGGGCAACTGGTTTTACCCCCTTAAAAGTGCCGTTTAAAAATTGAGTTACTAGCCGGTTTACTTTTTCTCTATATAACCAGGCGTAAGCGGAACTAAGTGTTACCTTGGATGAATGTAAAGAGCTTCCGGAAATTAGACGTACATCTTCAACGGTAGGATGGATACCTCTTTTTATGGTTTGGACAACCAAAATAATATCATCTCGAGATGGTAAATGACTTCTCTCGTGCATAATTTTTGCGGGCAATGGCTAATTCTACTCCGAAGCTAATTTGAAGACAATAATTTAGCTTAAGTCTAAAATTGGTTAAGTAGGCTTCACTAGACATTTAACAATCTAAGGTAAATAATTGCTCTGAAATATGGAACTAAAAATACACGATTTTCAATTATCAATTCTGCGGGAGCTTCTTTTTAGACCCAACGCGCGCTTTCGGGATTTAAAGAAAGTAGATATTACGAATGACCACTTTACTTTTCATTTAAAACAGCTGGTTAAGGAAGGATTGGTTATAAAACAAAACAAGGTTTACAGTCTTACAGACGAAGGAAAAGAGTTTGCAAATAGAATGGATACTGAGGCACTTAGGATTGAGAGACAGGGGAAAATAGCAGTCGGGCTTCATGCGGTAAGACTTAGAAATGGTAAGACGGAACACCTTGTACATCAAAGGCTTAAAGAACCCTTTTATGGCTGGTACGGATCCCAGAGCGGAAAAGTAAGGTGGGGAGAAAATCCTTTGGACTGCGCTAAAAGAGAATTTAGAGAGGAAACCGGGCTTACAGGAAAATTTACACTTAAGGGAATTGTTCACTACCACCACTTTCATCAAGACGGAAGGTTGCTTGAAGATAAATATTTTTGGATTTATAAGGTGGAAAACACAAAGGGAGATTTTATGGAAGAGGTCCCAGAGGGTAAAAATATATGGATAAGTGAGGCCAAATATCGAAAACTGAAAAACGTTTTTGCAACTTTTGACGAAGTTCGCGAGGTATTAAATAGTAAAAAGCTACTTTATTTAGATAGAGCAAGATTTGTTAAGAGCTACTAAAAAGCTCTCGGTGAGGTTTTAGGTCTTTTCCCCGAAGCTACTTTGAGGACAACCCTAGCTGGTGACCGAGACTCGGTATTTTTTGCTCTGCCAGATTCCCCAGACGAAAATCGCGATAAGAACGGCAATTGCCACTTTTGCCCCAAAAGTTCCGTGGTACTGGACGATAACCGGCGCGGCAATAAGGCTGACCAGGTTCACAACTTTAATCATAGGGTTAAGCGCAGGTCCGGCAGTATCCTTTAGTGGATCCCCTACCGTATCTCCCTCAACCGAAGCCTTGTGGGCGTCAGATCCCTTACCTCCAAAGTGGCCGTCCTCGATAAACTTCTTGGCATTATCGAGTGCGCCTCCGGCAACAGACATATAAACTGCTAAAAGTTGTCCCGTGAGTATTACTCCCGCAAGAAATGCTCCCAAAGCCTCAACTTCGAAAATAAGTCCCACAAGCAGTGGCAGGGAAACCGAAATAGCCACCAAACTTATTAAGTCTTTTTGGGCTGCGGCGGTTGTGATACTCACAACCTTTTCGTATTCGGGAGTTTTGGTCCCTTCCATTACCCCAGGAACCTTAAACTGTTTTCTTACTTCTTCAACCACCTTAATGGCTGCTCTTGCAACAGCCTTAATGGCAATTGCGGCAAAAAGAAGGGGCAAGGCTCCCCCCAGCAAAAATCCAATTACGGTTGGAAGAGAAGAAATTCGAATTGATTCAAGAACCTGAACTCCTATTCTTTCCTGTACGATCCCCACGTCTGTTATGAATGAAAAGAAAAGGGCGGTTGCCGCAATAACCGCGGAAGCAATTGCCAGCTGTTTGGTTATCGCTTTGGTGGTATTTCCAACAGAGTCCAAGTCCGCCATTATTTTTGCTGCGCTTTCGGGAACCCCAGCCATCTCCCCTATTCCGTTGGCATTATCTGCAATTGGTCCGAATGCATCCATCGCTACGTTATTTCCGGTCAGGGACAACATTCCAATTCCGATCATCGCTACCCCGTATAACATGTAAATGGGCGGCATTCCCCAGTAGATAAGAAGGCTTGAGGCAAGGGCCGCGCAAATTACGAATACGCTCCAGACCGAAGATTCCATACCAACCCCGAGACCCGAAAGGATTGTGGTTGCACTTCCGGTTTTGGTTGACTCCGCAATCTCAAGAACGGGCCGCCTCTTGTAAGAAGTGAAGTAAGAGGTAAGAGGATTAAATGCAACCGCCAGGGCGATTCCGACGGCATTAAGAAGAGCTAGTTTCCACTCCCCCGCATAAAACATTGCAAAGGCAAAAGCCGAAAGAACCGTAAAAACACTTGAGAGTTCATAGCTTCTAAACATGGCTTCTTCCGCGTCTTTAGCACGCAGCCATTTCGCTGGAAATTTTTCCCAAATGGGAACGGCTAGCGTTCCGATGATTGAGGAAACAACTCCAATTGCGCGGACCACTAAGGGGTAAACTATCCAGAAAGACTGACCCGTTAAGTGATAAAGAACAAGCCCTAAAATTAAAGAAGAAACAATTGTTACTTCGTAAGACTCGAAGATATCGGCTGCCATTCCGGCGCAGTCCCCGACGTTATCCCCGACAAGGTCTGCTACAACCCCCGCATTTCTCGGATCATCCTCGGGTAAGTTTTTCTCGACTTTACCCACAAGGTCTGCTCCCATGTCAGCGGCCTTGGTATAAATTCCTCCCCCTATTCTCATAAAAAGGGCAACGAGTGTTCCTCCGAAACCAAAACCCAGAAGTGCGTCGGGCGCAGCTTTGCCAAAAACCATAAATATAATTGTTCCCCCGAGAAGCCCGAGTCCGTCCGTAAGCATTCCGGTAAATGTTCCCGCCCTGTAGGCTGTAGTTAAGGCGCCGTTATAATCCCCTTTTACTGCCTTTGCGGTGACCCTCACATTTCCCTCAATGGCAACCCTCATTCCGAGTTGTCCGACAAGAGTGGAGAAAGTTGCACCAACAATAAAGGCGATAGTTCGGCCTAAAGCGACTATCAAAGTTGCATTGTCGCCAAATCTGGCAACTGCTTCGCTAGACGGCGGAACAACGTAGACGCTTAAGAAGAGGATCACAATTAATGCAAGAAGCACAAGAGTAATTGTTTTTAGTTGTTTTCTAAGGTACCCCTCCGCTCCCCGCTTAATAGCTTTCCAGACGGTTTGCATTTTTTCGGTGCCCTTATCCTCTGAAGAAGTTTTCTTCCAAAGCCAGAGGGCATAGATAAGGGCCGAAAAGGCAACGCCTATTACTCCCCAAATCATCATTTGCTCAAAAGCGGCTAATTCATTCATTAGTATTAAAATCGACCCGCGAAGGGGTCACATGCCTTATTCTAAAAAAAGTTTGGAGAATTTGCAATATTTATTTATCTAGTAGAATTTAAGACAGATTTCTTAACGAGGTAGTTCTTGACAAAACTTTACTACGATACTATATAGTATCGTAGTGAGATGACTAAGGTGTCTAGATTACCATTAAGAAACGATGTTTGGGGTAGGATTTTCAAACTCTTTATAGAAACACTTGCAGGAGTTAAAGAAGAAACCAAACTAGAGATGTTTGTACGAGACTTTTTTTCGCCCACCGAAAGAATAATGTTTGCAAAGCGTCTCGCTGCCTCCGTACTTTTGTCTAAGGGTCATAACTATCAAAATATTAGACAAATATTGAGGATAAGCCCCTCGACAATTGCTAGAATAAACTTGAAAGTAAAATATGAAGGCAAGGGGCTAAATGTTGTTATTGCAGATATATTGAGAAAACAAGATGCAAGAATTATTTGGAAAGAGATTGAAGATCTGTTCGATCTTCCCACTAAAGCTAGCTTAAAGTCCCCCGAAAGGTTTAAGAGAGGGCTTGCCCGCCAGCAAGAGATCACCGAACTTAAAGAAAGATTTTAGCAGCACTACAATACTATATAGTATTGTAGTGTGAGATTAGTGCGTATCTTTAAAAGTTGTGTTTGATTGTCGAAGTAGCGGTAAGCAGATTTAGATTTTCTTTAGAGAGGAAAGGATTGAGTCCATTTCATCGAGCATGGTTTTGGTTTTCCCTGCTGGAGTAATGTAAGCAATGTGGCCATAGAGAGTTGGGGCCCCCCAGCCGTATTGGGTTTTGTGACAAATCCCAAAGCCGCTTGAAGATAACTCCTCCCCGGTCCAGCTTCGTCTAAATAAGTCCGAGCTTTGGATGGTGATTTCTTTAAATGCGTCGTAGCGGGCGCTTGGGCCTTCAGTATCCGCATCCCCCGGGTAAAGGCAGACCGCTCCCCCAAACCCTCCCTGGGTGATTGAGATTTGATAAGCGCCTTTTGTAAGAATAATTTTTTCATCGTCGGCCCCCGAGGACTCTCGGGTATCTTGCCAGTCATCAGGAACGCTTAATTCGTACTTGGGGAAGGAAAGAATCCCGCCTCCGGTAACTTTTTTTGTATTTTTTGCAGGAGTTGTAGGGGTTAAGGTAGGTGAATTTAGGGATGTTTGGGGAGAAGTTGTTTCCGGTTTCTTTAACGAAAATCCAAATTTGCCTATGCCAAAAGAAAGAGCTGCAACGAGGATGATTATGATTGCTATTAAGATTGGGACAAGATATTTCATGCTAGATGTCTAGTGTAGCTAGCTTAGCATGCGTTTGGATGAATTTCTTTCTTGGGGGGACTTCCTCGCCCATGAGCATTGTAAACATCCTGTCAGCCGCTTCTGCGTCTCCAACAGATATTTGCTTTAATGTTCGCTTGGCCGGATCCATTGTGGTTTCCCAAAGCTGCATTGGATTCATTTCCCCAAGCCCTTTATATCTTTGGATAACCGGTTTTCCACCGTCTCGCTTCAAAATAGTATCTTTTTCTTCGTCGGTGTATGCATAGTGAATGACTTTTGCTATTTGAATTTTATAAAGCGGAGGAAGGGCGACGTAAAGAAAACCACGATTTATAACCTCTGGCATATGTCGAAAGAAAAATGTCAAAAGCAGGGTCTTAATATGCCCCCCGTCCACATCTGCATCGGTCATGATGATTATGCGGTGATATCGGACTTTTTCATAGTTAAGAGAATCCCCTATCCCACCCCCCAGTGCTACAATCAAATCCCTAATTTCTTCAAATTTTACAATTTTATCTAATTGCGCCCGCTCTGTATTTAATATCTTGCCCCCCAACGGGAGTATTGCCTGAAATTTGCGGTCCCTCCCCTGCTTAGCAGAACCCCCTGCGCTATCTCCTTCGACAATATATAACTCGGAAATTGTCGGGTCCGAGGTCTGACAGTCCGCGAGTTTGCCTGGAAGCATGGCCCCTTCAAGAGCCCCCTTTCTTAAAACTGCCTCTTTGGCGGCACGCGCGGCAAGGCGCGCCTGGGCAGCCAAAAATACTTTTTCAAGAATCCGTTTGGAGTCAGTCGGGTGTTCTTCAAAAAAAGTATCAAGACCCTCTTTAACCGCCGTTGCCGCAAATCCCTGGATTTCAGGATTATTTAGTTTGGCCTTGGTTTGGGATTCGAATTGAAGTGCTTCTGAAGGCATTTTGATATAAACTACAGCCGTTAAACCCTCCTTAAGATCGTCTCCGGTTAAGATATTTTTATCTTCATTTTTGCCGTTTCCCCCGTTTCCGTTTAGCCTTTTGGCATAGTCGGAAATGGCCCGGGTGAGGGCAATTCTAAAGCCCGTAACGTGCGTTCCACCGTCGGTGGTATTTATACCATTGACGAACCCTTTTACATTTTCGGTGTATGAGTCGGTATATTGAAGGGCTACTTCACAGGAAACTCCGCCTTCTTCTTTGGACATATAGATAACGTCCGAAACAGCAACTTTCCCCCTGTTAGAATGAGCAACGAGTGACTTTATTCCTCCCTCGAAGTAAAAAGAGGCCGTCTCGCCGTTTCTTTCGTCGCTAAAATGGAAAGATAGTCCTCCGACAAGATAAGCTCTATCTTTGAGGAGGGCTTTGACTTTATCGTCGTCAAATGCGGTGTCCCCGAATATGGCTTTATCGGGATAAAAAGTTGTGATAGTTCCGGATGTTTCTTCGCCGACACTAACCCCCCACTTTTTGGGAAGCCATTCGCTAATCTGTTTCTCAGAAGCGAGTGAGACTCCTTTGAGGGGTTTTCCTACTTTATATTCTTGGAAATAAGCCTTGCCTTCTCTTAATACCAGTACCCTAAAGAATGACGAAAGAGCATTAACTACAGAAGCTCCTACTCCGTGAAGACCGCCGGAAATTTTATAGGCGCCTCCGCCGAATTTTCCGCCTGCGTGGAGCTTGGTCATGGTTAATTCAAGTGCCGAAACCCCTGACTTGTGCTTGTCAACGGGGATTCCGCGTCCGTCGTCGCGAACGGTCGCGAAGCCGTCTTTTGAGATAATAACCCAAATATTTTTGGCCACTCCGGCAAAACTTTCGTCGACCGAATTATCCACAATTTCGCGAAGGCACTCGTGAAGACCCCGAGAGTCGGTTGAGCCGATATACATTCCCGGTCTTTTTCTGACCGGCTCGAGTCCCTCAAGGACTTGAATTTCTTTGGCTGTATAATCTGAAAAGTCTCTTTTAGCCATAATGAACCTCTTTTTAGCCTCGATAGCTACCCCTAATTATACCCCAAAATGAGGGTAAATGGAAGGAAAAAATCAGTATTCCGGTACTCCGGTATTCCAGTTTTCAGTTTATCGGTTTACCGGTTGACCAGTCTGACTGGACTACTGGAATACTGGTCAACTGATTCTTATAACAAAATTAGTAAGCTGCAAAAGGACATTTCCGTTGGCGTAAAGTGCATTAAGGACTTTAACAGCCTTTTTTAAATTCTGCGCGTTTTTTACCCAATCCCCATTTCCTTTTACGAGATCTTGGTGCCAGGAGGATATTAATTCATCCAAGAAATTTACGGCCTCCTCTCTTTTTTTAATGCTATCCACAAATAGTAATTTTTCTGGAGTCTTAAGTCTTAAGAATTCTGATACCTTTTCACTTTCCACTTTTAACTTTTTACTTTTCACTCGTATAACCTGGCACCTCGATAAAATGGTGGGAAGGACCTTTTTGGAGGAGGTTGCAGAGAGAACATAATAGAGATTATCCTGAGGCTCCTCCAGAGCCTTCAAGAAGGCGTTTTGGGCCTCGATGGTCGCCTCATCTATACTCTTAATATATATAGCGCAAGGTCTATCTTGCGAGAGCCTGCTTATGCGAGAAAGGGCCCGGACATCTTCTATTTTTGCCAGTGGAAAGGGGGTTAGTTGGGCTTTAACCTTTTTTGATAGCTTCTCCACCTCTTTGACTAGGTCCGGGTCACTACCTATTAGCAAAAATGAATGCACGGCAAGAGAAGTATTATGAAAGCTATCCCGCTTGTCAATAGTTCGACTTCGCTCACTATGATACTTCTCTTGCGGGCGACATCGCCATGAGGCATAATAGTTAAAGTATGGCTGCCCAAATGGCGGTTTCTTCGGCGGTAAATGGAGACAGTGCCAAGACCTTGGCTGACATTCTAGTTACCCAGGGGGCTTTTAGCGTAGATCTAGCCAAGCAAGTAAAACTCGCGGAGGTCCAAACGGGCAAATCCCAAGAAGAGATATTAAAGTCTCAGAATCTTGTGTCTGAAACCGACCTGGTTAAGGCCAAAGCTGCACTTTATAACATTCCCTACGTCGATTTGGCAAATTTACCCGCTTCTCCCGAAGCTCTCGCGGTCCTTCCTCAAGAAGTTGCAGAAAAGTTTAAGGTATTCCCTATTTCGGTAGATTCTGCTCAAAAACAACTGATACTTGCGATGACAGATCCGATGGATCTTACCGCCATCGAATTTATTGAACAAAAAGCGTCATTAAGAGTTAAACCAGTAGCTGCAGAACCAACCAAAATTGCTGAATTTATCGTCTCCCGTTATTCAACCTCCCTGGCCGAAGAGGTTACGGAGGCCCTGAAAGAAGTTGGCCCAGAGGGAGGAAATCTAAAGATTTTTGATACTACAAGGGTGGGCCTAATCAGGGAGGAGAAAATTGCCGAAATAGTTTCTCATATCCTGGAATTTGCCATGAAATCTCGCTCCTCCGATGTACATATAGAACCCCAGGAAAAGTCGACTAGAGTGCGCTATCGAATAGATGGAATATTGCAGGAAAAGCTTACTACTCCAAAAGATTTGCACGAAGCATTAGTTTCGAGGATAAAAATTCTATCTGGAATGAAGATCGACGAAAGAAGGATTCCTCAAGATGGGAGGTTTAATTTTAAAGCCGGGGGGGAGGAAGTCGACCTTCGTGTTTCGTCTCTTCCCACCGCCTGGGGAGAAAAGATGGTTTTAAGGCTTCTTAAAAAATCCGGGGGGGTACCGTCTTTACCCGAACTTGGACTCCGCGGTCGCGCTCTTAAAAATTTAGAAGATGCAATTTTGCGCCCCCATGGAATTATTATCCTTTGTGGCCCCACAGGAAGCGGGAAAACAACGACTCTTTATTCAGTTATTACAAAAATCTCAACGCCCAAAGTAAATATTATTACCCTGGAAGACCCTATCGAGTATAAGATTGCGGGGGTAAATCAGGTTCAGATTAATCCTGCGGCCGGACTGTCTTTTGCCTCGGGACTAAGGAGTTTTTTAAGGCAAGACCCGAATATTATTTTGGTCGGAGAAATTCGTGATAAAGAAACCGCAGATTTGGCAATACAGGCCTCATTAACCGGTCACTTGGTTTTTTCTACGCTTCATACTAACGATGCCTCGGGTGCCCTCCCCAGACTTATTGATATGGGAGCAGAGCCCTACCTTCTGGCTTCGTCGATAACCGCAATTGTTGGTCAAAGAGTCGTCAGGCAAATACACAAAGATTGTAAAGTAGGATATTCCCCAGACCCTAAGGTGCTAGCCGATATGAAGGCGGTACTTGGGAGCTTGTGGCCGGTGGGGCGCGATGGACAGCTTTATAAAGGCGGAGGAGACGCGGAATGTGACAATTCAGGGTATTTCGGAAGAATCGGAATTTTTGAGGTATTGCCAGTCAGCGAAAAAATTAGTAGGCTAATATTGGAGAGGGCAGCGAGTTCCGCCATTGAGCGTGAAGCCCGCGAAGAGGGAATGATTACTCTTAAACAAGACGGGTATTTGAAGGTCTTAGAGGGGCTCTCAACAATTGAAGAGGTTCTTAGAGTCGCCCAAGAATAATACAGATGAGTAATATAAAACATTTGCTTGAGCTCACGGTCGAAAGGAATGCTTCCGACCTTCACGCAATTAACGGTATTCCGCCAACCTTAAGAATAGAAGGCCAACTCCACCCCGTACCTAATGAGGCTGTTTCAACGCCCGACACAATCTATTCCTATCTTAAAGAGATTCTTTCTACGGAGATGCTCGAGAGGCTCGTTGTCAATAAAGAAATAGACTTTTCCCTTGCCTTTTCCGAGAAAGCCAGATTCAGGGTAAATGCCTACTCAACAAAGGGGTCTTTTGCAATTTCATTTAGAAAAATTCCGCTTGAAATACCCGAAATAGACTCTTTGGGGCTTCCGAAAATTCTGCATTCGTTCACTTCCCTACGCCAAGGATTTATTTTGGTGACAGGCCCAACCGGACACGGAAAGTCGACGACAATTGCTGCCGTACTTGATGAGATAAACCATACTCGGGAAACTCACATCATCACAATTGAGGACCCCATCGAATTTATCTTCAAATCTCAAAAATCGATAATTTCCCAAAGGGAGATGGGGGTCGACACGCACTCTTGGCAGATTGCCTTAAGAAGTGTTCTTAGAGAAGACCCCGACGTAGTTTTAGTCGGGGAAATGAGGGATTATGAGACCATTGCGGCGGCTCTCACCGTAGCTGAAACGGGCCATTTAGTTTTTGCCACATTACACACAAACTCCGCTGCTCAGACGATAGATAGAATTGTAGACGTGTTTCCGGACGAGCAACAGGAGCAGGTGCGCCTCCAGCTTTCAAACGTCATTGAGGCCGTATTTTCCATGAGACTTGTTCCCGGTACTACTGGAAACAGGGTTGTTGCCTATGAAATGATGTTGGGTTCCCCGGCAATCAAAACTGCCATTCGCGATGGCAAGACCCACCAAATAGACAATATTTTACAGACTTCACAAGAGATTGGCATGAACACCCTGGAAGTATCCCTCGCCTCTTTAATCAAAAGCGGGAAGGTAAATCTTGAGACCGCCCAATCCTACTCCTTAAGACCGGAAGAGTTAAACAGACTTATCCGCTCCGCCAGATAGTCAATATGCAAAGGTATAGATATAAAGCCAAGAATAGAAATGGGGACATAGTAGCCGGGGAGGTAGAAGCCTCCACCTCGCTTTTGGCCGCAAAACTCGTTCGTCAAAAAGGCTTGGTAGTTATTTCTATAACGCCTATATCAAAAGGCATACTGGATCTATTTGCCAAAGTAAGAGACAACATTTCCTATGGAGACCTGGCTGTATTCACCAGACAGCTTGCAACCATGATCAACGCGGGCCTTCCTCTTACCGAGGCACTACTTATATTAAGAGCTCAGTCAAAGCCCGCTTTACAAAAAATTGTTGCTCAGGTTTTGGCAGACGTTGAGGGCGGAACAGCTCTCTCCTCGGCTTTCGCTAAACACTCGAGGGTTTTTTCTCCCTCGTATATTGCCTTGGTACGCTCGGGTGAGGTAGGAGGACTTTTAGATACTGTTTTGGTAAGACTCGCCGACAATATGGAAAAAGAGCAAGAGTTTAGAGGTAAGGTAAAGGGGGCACTCATTTACCCCGCAATTATTGTGGCCGGAATGTTTATTGTGGGGTTTATTATGATGGTCTTTGTCATCCCCAGACTTCTTAGCCTATACACGGAATTTGGCGCAAAAATTGAGCTTCCGTTTCCGACACGGGTGTTAATGTTTGTTTCTGGAGCATTGTCGAAATTCTGGCCAATTCTTCTTATCTTAACCGGCGCGGCAATATATGGATATGGGTTATATAGAAAGTCCCCGAAAGGAAGAAGAAAAACCGATGAGCTTCTTTTTAAAATTCCTATTTGGGGGGAGCTTCAAAGACAAATTATATTAACCGAGCTAACCAGGACCCTTTCTTTGTTAGTTGGAGCGGGAGTTTCTATTCTTGAGAGCTTGCAAATAACCTCTGAAGTTGTACCGAACGTAGTCATATCCGATGCCCTTAAAGACGTCTCCAAGCAGGTAGAAAAAGGATTTCCTGTCGCCTATTCTTTTGCCAAACACCCCGACGCTTTCCCTTTTATTCTCTCCCAGATGATCTCGGTCGGAGAGGAAACGGGGAAAATGGACGAGGTATTATCAAAAGTTTCCCACATTTTTGAAGTTGAGAGCGATCAAAAAGTTAAAACCCTAACCAGCTCAATCGAGCCTATAATTATGATTTTCCTCGGGGTCGGAGTCGGATTTTTGGTAGTAGCCATTATTTTGCCGATTTACAACCTGACGACCCAATTATAAAGGATAGTAAAGATTGCTCGGAGAACGCCTTTCTCAAAAACACTCGTCGAGTTAGTTCTCGTTCGGCAGTTTTGCCCACTCCTCACTTAGCGTCTCGCCAGCCCGAATTCTCTTACTAGATTTAGGCTCTTTCTGGGGCTGGTTCGACATATTTTTCGAAAGGGCCCTCCTCGCTCACTCGCTATTGGTATAGGGTACTTGACAGGGGCGTAAACTTATTTGATACTGAATATAGACTACTTTTTGTTTCCTTTAAGAAGCGAGAGGGGGTGAAATTTGACTAAAATATGACTGCCCGATTTAAAGGTTTTACACTCGTAGAACTTCTTATTGTTATCGCAATCATCGGAGTTTTGGCGGTTGTAGTTCTTATCGCCATTAACCCGGTGGAGCAATTAGCCAAAACCAGGGATGCGGGAAGAATTTCGACTGTCACCCAGCTTGGACACGCTGTACAGGCGTATTACACGTCACATGCAACCCAGACAGACCCATATCCTTTGGCGGCTACCTGGAACGCTGATTTGACGGCATCTGGAGAACTTACCGTATTTCCGAGTGGAATAGCTTATACCGGAAGCCCTGACGTTTGTACTGAGAACGACGAACCTGGGACTGACGCAACCTACTGCTACGACTTGGATTTATCAGGAGCAATACCTCCCGGGGCAATTGTTTACTCTCGATTGGAATCACTGAACCAGAACAACAAGTGTACTAGTCCGGATATAGCTTTTGTTCTATTCTCAACTGCAGACGGACGTGGAGGAGTTGTGTGTGCTGCTGATGCACTCCCGGGAAGCATTAACCCACTAAACTCTGGACTCTTTGATTACAAGTAAAGGTTGCTTGGCTAGGAGTTTATACGAAAGCGCCAGAAGAGCTACTTAAAGTATAAGTGGCAGCTGGCGCTAGCGTATTGAAATGGAACTAATTTATACTTTTTTAGTCCTCATCTTGGGCCTAGCCGTGGGTTCATTCGTCTCGGCTCTCACCTATAGAGTCCCCAGGGGAATAAGTATTGCCAAGGGTCGCTCATTTTGCCCCAAATGCAGCGCCAAAATTTCCTGGTATGACAATATTCCCCTTCTCTCCTATTTGGCCTTAGGGGGAAAATGTAGGAGATGCAAAGAGAAAATTTCCCTGCGCTACCCCCTGATAGAGGGAGCGACTGCTCTCGGTTTCCTATACCTTTTTTCCTATAGCTGTCCCCCGGGAAGCTTTGAAGTAGCCTGTCTTTGGAAGAGTGCTACCGGAAGCCTTTATTTGCCATTTTTACTTTTTATTTTTACCTTAATGACGGCCATTTTCGTCATCGATTTGGAGAGTCAAATTATTCCTGACAGCTTGGTTTTTACCCTTTTTATCTCAACTTTTCTAATTTTAATCAGCACAGACCTTCCAATCTTTACCCACCTTGTATCTGGATTTAGCGCGGCGCTTTTTCTTCTTGTTCTTTTTTTAATCACCAAACAAAAAGGAATGGGGTTGGGAGATGTTAAACTCGCCCTTTTTGCTGGGGCCTTTTTAGGATGGCCCCACACGGTTACTTGGCTTTTTGCTAGTTTTGTACTTGGAGCAGTGGTGGGAGTTATCTTAATACTTCTTAAGAAAGCCTCTTTCGGAAAACACATTCCCTTCGGACCCTTTTTGGTAGTATCCTTTTTTGTAAGCGTGTTTTTTGGAGAAAGGATTTTAGCCTGGTTAAATTTCTAAATAAGGAATGAAATTTTTCACTAAACAAGAACTGTTCGCGATTTTTGCCATTCTTCTTGTAATAATTTTAATCTCTCTTGCCAACTTTAAGGTTTCTTTAAGACGAGCCCGGGATGCCCAAAGAAAAAATGACATCGGGGCAATAGCAGACGGGCTTAATCGCTACGCAAATGATTTTGCCAAATATCCTCTCGCCTCCCCCGATGGGAAAATTTTAGCTTGTCGGCCGGTAATTTCTGAAGATAAAAACAAAAGAAAAATAGTCGAATTTGAACCTTGTGAATGGGAGAAAGACGCACTTGCCGACGCCCTGGACCCTACTTTCCCCAGCTATATCAAAAATTTGCCATCCGATCCACAAGACGATCTGGGCGTAAGCTATTTATATTTATCAAATGGAGCCAGATTTCAAATTTATGCGGTTCTTGAGGGAGTGGACGAGGACGAATATGACCCTAAAATAGTTGCCAGGAACTTAATGTGCGGGATAAGGATTTGTAATTTTGGCCGCTCAACAGGAGTTCCTCTTGATAAATCTATTGAAGAATACGAAAATGAATTAATAATAGAAAATTCCAAATTCCAACGACAAAGTCGGTTACTCTTTCCAAATGCCAAATAAATATCAAAATTCTAAATTCATATTTGCTAGTTTGAAATATAAATTTAACTGGAAATTGGAAACTGGAAATTGGAAACTGGTTCGCGGTTTCACCTTAATAGAACTTTTGCTGGTTATATCTATTATCGGGATATTGGCCACATTCACCCTCTTTTATTATCCCTCAGCCCAAAAGCAGGCCAGAGACGCACAGAGAAGGTCGGATATTAAACAATACCAGACACTTCTTGAAACTTTTGCGGGAAGTAATAACAATCTTTATCCATCAAGAACTACCATTCGGCGCCCCGACGAGCTTTGCGGCAGCTGTGGTGCTGCTTGCCCCCTTGGACAGCTCAGTTGTCCCCGGGATCCTTCAAGTACTACTTATGAATATTCCTACCTAAGTAACGGGACAGGAAGCCCCAACAACACAGCAACGCAATATGTCTTGTGGACTACTTTAGAAAATATCCCCATTACAACTTATTGGATTGTTTGTTCCAGCGGAAGGACCGGTACCAGCACAGTCGTTCCCCCTAATTCTGACTGCCCAATATGATTAACAGAAACTCAAAACTCAAAACTCAAAACTCAAAATTCCTGCGTGCGCAGGCAGGCAAAACTAATTCTACATTCGGTTTTACCCTGATTGAGCTTCTCGTGGTTATATCGATAATTGCCGTTTTGGCCGGGATATCTATTTTCGGACTCCAGGGAGCCCGGGAGTCTGCAAGGGACGGTCGCAGGAAAGCCGACCTCGAACAAATTCGTGCCGGACTTGAATTATATAAGGCTGACTGCGGCGACTACCCGGCCACGTTACCGCCCCCCCCAAATCCGCTTCTTGGAGATAATTCTCCTTCTTCTTGCTTGGCAACCAATACCTATATCTCAAGCGTTCCCGACGACCCCAACCCGGGGCGGGACTATAATTACGCAAGATTGACTTCTAGAACTTATGAACTTTGTTCAGCCCTTGAGAGAGTAACGTCGCCCAGTGTTTCTTGCGGCGGAGATTCCACCTGCGGTACGCCAGATTGTACTTATAAAGTAGTAAACCCCTAGAGGACAAAATTTAATGACTAATGACTAATGACAAATGAAAGAAAAGGCTATACCCTTGTTGAAATTTTGGTAGTGATTTCCATCGTCGGCTTACTTTTTGGCGTAGGCTTCGTAAGTTATAGAGAGTTTTCGCGAAGACAAGCACTTGCCGGCGCTGCGCGGCAGGTTGGGGGCGACCTTAGGCTTGCACAGGAACTTGCCCTTGCCGGGAAAAAGCCAGCCGTTTGTGGAGCAAACGCCTTGGACGGGTACCAGTTCGTAGTCACCCCCCCCAATTCATACCGGGTCAGAGCCGTATGTAATCTTACTACGGCTATTGAGAAAACCGTTGTTGTCAGTTCCGGGGTGAGCATATCGGGCTTAGTCCCCGATCTTACTCCGTCCAACACGATTCTCTTTAAGACTTTGAGCGGGGGCACAAATATTCCCGCGGGTACAACAGTAATTACCCTTACCCAAGATGTAACTGCCGACACTCGTCGAATCACCGTAACTGCAGGAGGAGAAATACGATAATAAACTCAAAACTCAAAACTCAAAACTCAAAATTATTTGGAAACTGGAAACTGGAAACTGGAAATTCCTCGCGAAGCGAGGTGGGTCAGTCTCTTTTTGAGGTAATTGTAGCCATCGGAGTTATCGCAGCAGTCATTGTGGGGGTTGTCGTTTTGGCCACGAATTCAATAAGAAATACTACTTTTACGCGAAATAATTCATTAGCAACCCGCTATGCCCAAGAGGCCATTGAGTGGTTGAGAGGAGAAAGGGACGCAGACTGGGCTACTTTTCGGGCTAATGCAGGGGTTTCCGGTAATAAGTATTGCCTCGATGCCCTTAACTGGACAAAGCCTCAAGCCTGTAATGCTACCGAAGTAATAAGCGATACTATACTTACCAGAAGTGTAACGTTTTCCAATATTCTTGCGACCCAAGTTAATGCTAACGTCACGGTCTCCTGGAACGATTCCCAAGGGGCGCACCAGGTGGCAACCAGCACTGTATACACCGATTGGAGGTCGAGGTAAATGGGAAAAAGGGAAACTGGCGGCTTTTCGGTGATTGAGATACTGGTTGTAGTTTTAGTATTTGTAACTCTTGCGGTTTTGGCCACCGAAAGCTTACTTCTTTCACTTAGGGGTTCAAAAAGGTCCGAGTCTTCAATCGGTGTTAGGGAGAACTTAAACTATGCGCTTTCGATTATGGAGAGACAATTGCACAATGCGGAGAGTATTACCCTTTGTACCCCGACAGAAATTACCTATACTGATACCAACGCCCTGACTGCCAAGTTTTCCTGCGACCTTACTAATGGATTTGTAGCATCATCGTCTGCCCAGCTAACCTCAAGCGAAGTAAGAATCACTGCCTGTAATTTTACTTGTACTACGGGAAGCGCGGGAATTCCAGCGTCCGTTTCAATTTCGCTTACGGCGGAGGACGCCGACTCGGGAGGCCTTGAACAGCAACAGGTAACCACCAATACCCAAATAATGCTCAGAACTTATTAGCTGGTGTTGACCTGGGTTTGTCCCATTGGTAAGATTAATTAGTAATGATGAAAAACCTGTCCGGACCCCGAGAGAAGGGTCAAGCTCTTTTGGTAGTACTTCTTTCGATGGCCGTAATTCTAACTGTTGTACTCTCGATTATTTCCCGTTCTATAACCGATATTTCTCTGACTTCTTATTCAGAAGATGCTTTAAGAGCTTTCTCTGCAGCCGAGGCGGGAGTGGAGCGGGCTTTGATAGTCGGTACAGACGTCAGCGAGGCAATTGGAGATGCATCCTTCATAGCAAACGTATCGGGGCTAGGAGAGGGCTCTAGCTTCTTCAATTATCCAGTCGAAATTTACTCTGGGGAGAGCGTTTATATTTGGTTCGTCTCCCATAATCCGACAACAGGTGCTCTGACTTGTTCGGGACAACCTTGTTTTACGGGAAATAGCGCAGAATTTTGTTGGGGAAAACCAGGCACGCCTCCTGATGATTCAAGTCCGGCAATAGAGGTTTCTTACTTGATAGATATGTCGCAGAGGGGCGTATTAAATGGAAATTTTGTAGACGCGCTTATTGGAAGGAGTGTTCATGATCCGAACTCCGGAAGACAATCAATTAACAAGTTTCAATTAGCTCAATCATCTGGGTGTAGTATGCCCGATGGTACGAATTACGCTTTCACAAGCGGCAGCATTCCTTTGACGGGTATTCCTTGTTATCAAACTCCCGGGTGTATGCTAGCTGTTAGAGTCCGCTCGCTATACAATCCGGTTTCCAGCCCAAATCCAATAGGGATTAAGGTTGGGGGTGGACTTCTGCCAGCCCAAGGAAAATTAATCAAGTCTCAAGGGACCACTTCTTCCCAATCTTCGGTCAGGAAAATAGAAGCTTACAGGACATTCGGTGGGCCAGCGCCAATCTTTGACGCGACAGTATTCAGCCAGGGCAGTGTTAGCAAATAATACAAATGAGTGTTGGACTCGATATTGGCTCCAAAACAATCAAAATTGTCGAGCTAGCAAGGGACGCTAGCGGTTTTAAATTGCGTGGTTCGGGTGTAATTGGCTATTCAGGCAATCCGCCAGAGCACGCTCAAGACGATAAGGAACTTGGTAGCCTTGCAACCGCTATTAAAAAACTGCATAGAGAGGCCAATATTTCCTCAAGAGAAATCGCCGTAGCACTTCCCGAACCGCAAGTTTTTACCCGGGCAATAAAATTTCCACCTTTAAATGACCAGGAGGTAGCTTCTGCGGTTAAATGGGAGGCCGAACAATATATTCCCATTCCAGTGTCTGAAGCCGTAATTCAGCACCAGATACTGGAAAGAAGAGAAGCCGAGTCTCCCCCTGAAGTTTTGGTTCTATTGGTAGCCGCTCCGAAGGCGCTCATTGAGAAGTACATCAGAGTAATTGAATTGGCTGGGTTAAATGTGGTTGCGGTTGAAACCGAACTCATGGCATTGGTGCGCGCACTCGCTCCACCAGATCAGACTGTGTTACTCGTTGATTTTGGTGCTCGCTCCACAGATATCGCTATAGCTAAAAATGGCCAACTTGCGTTCACCCGTTCAATTCCCACAGCGGGAGAAGCTTTCACCAGGGCCGTCGCACAGTCACTTGGAGTTCAGGTCGCCCAAGCAGAAGAATATAAAAGAGCCTATGGGTTTTCGGAATCACAACTCGAGGGTAAAATTAAGAGCGCCCTCGATCCTGTATTTACAATAATTAATGAGGAAATTAAAAAAGCAATCCACTTCTATCAAGCTGAGGAGAAGGGCGAGACTCCAAAGTCAGTAATCGTTTCGGGTGGAAGTTCGGGACTACCGGAAATGATTGGGGCAATGACCAGATCCCTCAATCTTGAGGTTGTAATCGGAAATCCCTTTGCAAAGGTGCTAGTTGACCCTGCGGTTGCAAAAACGGTAGCTCCTTATGCTCCGCTTTACCCTATTTCAGTAGGACTGGCAATGAGGAGATAGGCTATGGTCCAAATTAACTTGCTGCCCACCGATTTAGCCCCAAGGCCGTCGGTAATAAGAGTTTCGGGTATTGTCAAAAGGATTTTGGTTGTGGGATTTATTATTTTTATTTTGGCGGGGGCAATAGCGGCAGCTTTATATTTGTTTTATTCAAGAGAGCTTTCGGACTCGAAGGCAAAAGTCAGTGAACTTAAAACAAACATTAAAGCCCTTGAGGTGACAGAGACAAGACTCATTTTGGTTCGGGATAGATTAGAAAAAGCCGGGCTCATTTTGGGGGCGGAGAGTTCGATGGACGAGGTGGAGTCAGCTGCAAAATTGGTTACAAATTTCCCGCAGGGAGTAATCCTCTCTGACGCAAAATTTCAAAAGGAAACCTCTGATCTTACGTTAAATTCTCCAAATACAACGGTCCTTAGAGAACTTTTTAAAGTTCTTACGGGAAGCAGTTTATATAAAAACATCGACATGACCTCATTCTCTTTCTCACCACAAGGAGGTTTTGACATTAAAATCCAACTTATTAAATGAAAATATTTGATCCCGGAAGTATTCTGACAAATGTGAGGGTCCTGATCGGACCGACAGCTTTCTTAGGGGCTTTGGTGATTCTTTCAGTTATTGCCCTTAGGGTCGGAGTTTCCCGGGTCGTTTTTCTGCGAACCCAAGTAGCAGAATCCAAAAATGAAGAAAGACACTTAACCGAGAAGCTCGAAGTTCTTAAGTCTTCTGAGGCAAGTGCCCTACCCCTTGCGGACTTAAGCCTAATTGCAGTGCCTTCCGATAATCCTGCACTTACAATAATTTCCCAGGTAAAAGCTTTAGCGAGTCAGAAAGGTATTGCTATCACGTCTTTCGAGGCTAAACAGGCTTCTAGCGTAGAAGAGGATATTTCTAAAACGGAAATTGAACTGGTTCTTGCCGGCGAAATGCGTTCCTTATTAGACTTTTTACAGGCCCTCAAAACTATTTCTCCGCTTGTAACTTTAGATCAAACGACACTTCGTCAGGAATCAGGGGCAGCAAGAGTAGACGTACTTCTTTTGGGCAATTTTGCTTCCCTGCCGCAAACGCTTCCTTCGCTATCGTCTCCCTTTAATGAGCTAACCGCCGAGGAAAAGGATATTTTGGCGAAGATTTCGTCTTACTCTCAGCCCCAATTTACCGAGGTTTTACCGTCCGGGCCTTACGAGAGAACGGACCTCTTTAATTTCTAATCCAGTTCTTCTATCAAGAGGTTAATAGACTTTTTTTCAAGAGTTGCCCTTACCTTAACAAGATTTCTTATTGTTTTTATTGTTTTGCCTTCCTTGCCGATTATAAGGCCCATATATTCGGGTTTGGCTCGTATTGTAAAAACAATGAGTGAGTCCTCATTTTTTTCATCGACCTCAAAATCCTCGTTTCCGGTAATATTTTTTACCAAATAAGAGATTAAATCTTTCATTTGTGTAATTGAGAAATAAGAGCAGTCACCCCTTTTGAGAGCTTAGCCCCTTGAGCTTGCCAACTTTTTACTTTTGTAGTATCAATTTTTTTGTAGTCCTTAGAGGGTTGCCAAAATCCCAGAATATCCAAATTTTTGCCGCCCTTTTTGACTTTTTTGTCGACCACTACAATACGATAAAAGGTCTTTCGTCTGACTCCTACCCGATGTAATTTTATTACCAACATAGTAAAAGATTGTACCTATTTTTCGGCTAATTTACAAGAGAGATTTTAGGGCCATCTCGGCAGCCTTCTGTTCGGCCTCGCTTTTATTTTTACCCTGCCCACTAGCTAACGCTTGATTCTCAACTACCACTTCAACTATAAAGCTCTTGGCGTGGTCGGGTCCCGATTCATGGGTAACTACGTATCTTGGAGCAGGTTTGCCCTTAGCCTGAATCAATTCTTGTAGTCTACTTTTTGCGTCTTTCAAGTCGTGTTTCGCCTTTTCTGAAATTTGGGAGAAAAGATGTAACTTAAGAAATTGATAAACCTTGATGACTCCTTGGTCGATGTATAAAGCTCCAATTATTGCCTCAACTGTATCCGCAAGGAGCGAGGAATTTTCCCGACCACCCCCCTCTTCCTCCCCCTTAGAAAGGTAGAGTTTCGCTCCAACTTTTAGTTTTTCGGCAATTCCGGCCAAATTTTGGGTATTTACCAGGTTTGCGCGAAGTGCGGTTAAATACCCTTCGGGTTTATCGGGATATCGCTCGTAAATCTCTTTTGAGACTAAAAATTCTAAGATTGCGTCTCCCAAGAATTCTAGGCGTTCATTTGAACCTCGAACTTTTGGGTTTTCGTTGACCCAAGAACGATGTGTCAAGGCTTGAGTCAAGAGCTCTCGGTTAGCAAATAAAGAGCTTAACTCATCCAGGTTTTTCATTTTATTTGATTTCTTCGTGAGAGGAGAGAGCTTCAATTAAATCCCCTACGGTTTCTAGTTCGGTAAAATCAAGATGAGTAGTATTAAATCCTTCTTTTTCCAGCAAATGGGTGAAATCTGTCAAATCTGTAGGAGTCATATGCAGGTCTTCGCTAAAAAAATCCTCTTCGTCTATATCCTCTGGCTCAACTCCTATATGGGAAGACAAGAGTTCCTTAATTTTGGTTTTACTGTCGGATACCTCATCCATCGGATTTTTTCTCCTTTTCAATATTAGAATAAATAGTACCCAATACGCCATTTACGAATGCGGCCGAGGATTCAGCGCCGAACTCCTTGGCCAGCTCAACCGCTTCGTCAATTACCACTTTTGGAGGCGTATTTTCGTTTTCCATTTCATAGATTGCGAGTCTTAAAATTGCCAGGTCGATTCGATTTAACTTGTCGACCGGCCAAGCAGTTGCGGCTTTCTCGATCTTATTATCAATTTTTGGAAGTTTTGCGACGACGTTCTTGGCCATTTGATTTAAATTTGGCTGGTGAGTAAAGTCTTCTGCAAAAAGATATTTAAGCGTCTCTCTTCTTTTGAGGTGGCGGGGGTCGAAGGCAGTCTTCATTTATAGAATCCACAGTATGGGCAAGCCCTGTGAGGCTCTTTAAGTTTTTTACAGTTTGGACAGGGTGTTAGATTTGGGAGCCTAAAGACTTTTTTACCTTGCCTTCTTCCGGACCTACCCTTCGTACTTTTCTTTTTTGGTACTGGTGCCATATTTATCTCTAGTAACTCACGCACAATTTTAACCGAAGGCAACCATACTTGGCAACCACCAGATTAGTTTGGGGCGATTCCTTTGTCTTTTAGCATTTTAGTTAGTTCTGGATAATCGTTGGGGTTTTGAGAGATAGCAAGGGCAACCTCTTTTGCCTTTTTAATGAGTTTGCTATCTTGCCAAGAAGCTATTTTTAGGTTAAGAAAACCACTTTGTTTTACCCCAAAGACTTCACCCGGGCCACGAAGTTTAAGATCCAACTCCGCCAGTTCAAAACCGGATAAAGGTCTAGTCAATGCATTTAGGCGTGTTGCGACGTTTCTTCCCGTATTTTGGGCAAAAATTAGACAATAAGACTTTTGAAAGCTTCTGCCGACCCTACCACGTAGCTGATGAAGTTGAGCCAACCCAAATCGCTCTGCTCCTTCTATGACCATAACAGCCGCGTTTGGAATGTCTATTCCAACTTCAACAACAGGGGTTGCAACCAATACTTGTGTAAAGTTTCTGGTAAAATTTTCTATAGCCAGATTCTTATCCTTAAGAGACATTTTGCCGTGAATTAAGCCCAATTTGACTTTGGGCATTAATTTTTGAAGGTTATCAAACTCCTTGGTCGCTGCCTTAACTTGGACAAAAGTTTCGACTTGCGATTCTTCAATTAGGGGGCAAATAACAAAAGCTTGTACTTTATCTTTTAGAATCTTTTCTTCCATCCATCCATAAGCAGCTTCGCGCTTTTTGAGCGGAACAATCCAGGTGGTTATTTTTTTGCGTCCGATTGGTAATTCACGCAAGGCGCTTAAATCAAGGTCTCCATAAACAGTCAGGGCGACGGTTCGTGGAATGGGTGTAGCAGTCATGGTGAGAACATGAGGCGAGATTTTTCTACTCCCAACCTTTCGGATTAAATGTGCTCTTTGCTCGACGCCGAACCTATGTTGTTCATCAATTACAACTAAGGCGACCTTGTCAAAATCAACTTTTCGGTGAATTAAAGCATGTGTGCCAACGAAAACGTCTGTTTTACCAATGTCTTTTTTAATTCCTTCGGATGTAACCAACGTAACCCTGACTTTATAGGGAGAGAATAACTTACTTAGTGTTTCGTAATGTTGTTGAGCAAGAATTTGAGTCGGAGCCATAAAAACAGACTGATAGCCGTTTGAGAAAGAAACAAATGATGCCAAAGCCGCGACCACGGTTTTGCCGCTCCCGACATCTCCCTCAAGAATCCTATTCATGGGAAAGTCGTTTGTAAGATCCTGTAAAATCTCTTCAGTTGCTTTAGTTTGCGAGGATGTGAGAGTAAAAGGTAGCGAGCTTGCGAATGCCTCCACTTCTTTTTGATCGACAATTAGTTTATATGCAGCTTCGTTTTTTAACCATTCCTCTTTACGATAAAGACTCGAAAGTTGAAGAAAAAGTAATTCGTTAAAGGAAAGTCGGAGCTTTCCTTTTTGAGCATCCTCCAAACTTTTGGGGAAATGAACCGCTTCAATCGATTGAGCTAAAGAAAGAAAACCAAAGGAATTAAGAAGTTTCTGGGGCAAAAATTCTTCAAATCCTTGTTTTATAAGAGGGTAAGCTAGCGCAATCTTTGTTCGTAACCATTTTGACGAGACTCCAGCAGTTTCGTGATAAATGGGGATGAGTCTTCCGGTATGAACTCCGGGAGCGGTCTTTGCAATCTCATATTCTGGAGAGATTAAGGTCTTTTTCCTTGAAAACCACCCTATTTTCCCGGCCAGAAGAACCATTGTTCCTTCAGGCAGATTCTTAACTAAAAAGGGTTGGTTGAACCAGACAACATCAATTGTCCCCGTCCTATCCTGGACTTTAGCCAATTGAAGCTTCCTGCCCCATTTGGTGTAGATATTTTTGATTGAAATTATTTCGCCTCCGACTGTGGCCAGCTCATCGGGGATGAGAGATGAAATTTTCTTTGTGTTTCTAAAGTCTAAATATCTAAAAGGCACATGCAGGAGAAGATCCTCGATTGTGAATATCTCGAGCTTTTCTAAGCGTCTAGTGTATGCAGGGCCGACTGAAGGTAACGAAATAATCGCTGACGTAAGTTTCATTATTTAGAACAATGATACTACAATCTAGAAAGCGCTTAAGAAGGGAATAATCGAGGTAAATATTAGAGCCAAGCTGGCTATAACCACCAAAATGACAAATAATTTCCTTTGTTTATTAGAAAGTAGCATTTATTTAACTTTAAGAAAATTTTTTTTGCCGACTTTGATTTCATCTCCAGATTTTGGTTTATAGTTAGTATCTTTTATCACTTTTCCACCAATTTCTACCGCCCCCGCGTCGATGAGCCTTTTTGCATCGCTAATACTTGCGAGAGAGGTATATGGCGCAATTGTTAAAGCCAGGGTACCCCTTGTATCAACTTCTGTATTATATTTTGGTTTTCTCTCTTGAAATGTTGTTTCGAAATATTCTTGACTAGGTTCAACCGAGTCGTTGCCCCAAAGCATATCTACTATTTCCGAAGCAAGACGTTTTTTCTCTCCCATTGGATCTTTTCTTATTTTCTCTTCAAGACCCACTAAATCTTCTTCCGTAAGAAGCTCAAACCCGGGCAGAATTGTTTCGTCCGGGAAAGATAAGATACCTGCATAGAAATTTTCGGGAGTGGAATCCAAAAATAGTGCGTTTCCTGTTGTTTTCCCAACCTTATTCCCATCTTTATCTACGAGCAGTTTTGTCGCTAATACATATTTTTCTCTACCTTTGAAGGTTTTTAAAAGAGTTCTTCCCGCAAGCATGTTAAAAATTTGGTCAGATCCCCCAACTTCAAGGTCAACCTCCATTTCCAGAGAGTCGATTCCTTGGGCTATCGGGTAGAGAAACTCGCTCAAATAGATTGGCTCATTTTTCTTGAGTCTTAAGTCAAACATGTCCCTTTCTATCATCTGTTGCACAGTGAAGTTTGAGGCTATATCTATGAGGTCTTTAAATGTCTTTTTGTCGTTCCATTCGGAGTTGTAGAGTATCTTTGCAGGATTTTCTCCTCCAAAATCTAACACTTTCGAGATTTGTTCTTTCCATTTTTCGGTGTTTTTGATTACCTCTTCCCGATTTAGTTTTTTTCTTGCAATGAGCTTGTCGGAAGGGTCCCCAATCATTCCTGTGAAATCCCCGATAAGAAAAATTACCTCGTGGCCAAGTTTTTGGAATTGTCTAAGTTTAAATAGACCTACCAGGTTTCCCAGGTGGAGGGATGGCATAGAGGGGTCGAAACCTTGGTAGAGCTTGATTTTGCGAGAGGACATTAACTTAATAAGTCCATCCCGTGAAGGTAGAATTTCGGCAACTCCCCTGGTTAAAACTTGATCAATGTCCATTTATACCTATTTTAGGCATACTTTGCTACAATGACAAGTAATGTGGAGAGATAGGGTAAGAAAAAGAAGGCTATCCCGTATAAGTAGCCTGGGAGCCCTCAATAGCCGAAAAATATTAAAGATTGTCAAATTTGCCTTTTTGGGAGTGATTGGACTCTTTTTTGCGACCTTTTTGCTACTTCCCGTTTTTGCATTTAATTTGCCCTCCCCCGACCAAGTGGTCAGGCGGGAGGGATTTTCTACCAAGATTTTAGATAGAAACGGTGAGGTCCTCTATGACATTTTCTTAGACCAAAGAAGAACATTGGTTCCCTTGGACGAAGTGCCGCTTTACATGAGACAAGCAACTATCGCAATTGAAGATAAAAACTTTTACAAGCACCAGGGTTTTGATCCAACGGGATACTTGCGCGCAATCTACAATATCGTCGTCAATAGAAGGCTCCAAGGAGGCTCGACCCTTACCCAACAGCTGGTCAAAAATGTCCTCCTCTCTCCCGAAAGAACGATATTTAGAAAAGTGAGAGAATTCATTCTTGCTATCCAGATCGAGAGAAAATACACAAAAGACGAAATTTTACAGATGTATCTTAATGAGGCTCCTTATGGAGGAACAGCTTGGGGGGTGGGGTCTGCCGCTGAAATTTACTTTGGTAAAAAAGTAAAAGACTTGACGCTTATTGAATCAGCGGTTTTGGCCGGTATGCCCCAAAGACCCTCGGTTTACTCTCCCTATTCATCGACTCCCAATGCATATATGGGGCGCACGCAGGAAGTTTTAAGAAGAATGCGAGAGGATGGATATATCTCCAAAGACCAAGAGGAGTCTGCCAAACGTGAGCTTGATAATGTCAAGTTTCAAGAAAGAGGAGCCAGTTTCAAAGCTCCGCACTTTGTTCAATATGTACAGAAGGTTCTTTCTGAAAGGTATGGAGAAGTAGTGGTTGAACAAGGGGGGCTTAAAGTTACAACTACTCTTGATTTAGAACTACAGGAAAAAGCCGAAGATATAATTAAGGAAGAAATTGATAAAGTCGAGAAGCAAAATATTACAAATGGCGCGGCAGTTGCACTAAATCCCGAAACAGGGGAAATTTTGGCTATGGTTGGGTCAAAAGATTTTAACGCCCCCGACTACGACGGTCAATTTAACACCGCGGTTCAAGCCCTCAGACAACCGGGAAGTTCTATTAAACCTGTTACTTATGTAACCGCTCTTAAGGAGGGCTACACGGCTTCTACACTTTTAATGGACGTTGAGACTACTTTCCCCGGTGGAGAAGGCCAGCCTGATTATAAGCCAGTAAATTATGACGGAAAATTTCGAGGCCCTATGCAAGTACGCTTTGCCCTAGCCAATTCTATAAACATGGCTGCAGTTAAGATGCTCGCAATGGTTGGGATTGAGGATACGTTAGAGACCGCCTATGACCTAGGAATTTCGACTCTTGAACCTACAAAGGAAACTTTAAGCCGAGTTGGGCTTTCATTAACGCTTGGTGGGGGTGAGGTCAGGCTGTATGAGCTAACTAGCGCGTACGCAGCGTTTATGAACGGCGGATTTAGGGTCGACCCTGTGGCTATTCTCAAAGTAGAAGATTCTAAGGGTAAAGTGCTCGAGGAGATAAAGCCCAAAAAAGGAAAAAGAGTATTAAGTCCCGAGCAGGCTTTCGTTATTGCCGATATTCTTTCTGATAATAATGCCCGTTCCGAAATTTTCGGGACAAATTCACTTCTTAACATTCCCGGTAAAACCGTGGCGGTTAAGACCGGAACTACTAACGATAAACGCGACAACTGGACCATTGGAGGAAACTCGCAGGGCGTTGTAGGAACATGGGTCGGAAATAACGACTACTCCCCCATGCTACAAGTCGCATCCGGTGTTTCAGGCGCTTCTCCGATTTGGAGAAGGGTACTTCTGGAACTTTTGAAGGATAAGCCGGCAGTTAAATTTGAAATTCCCTCAGGTATAGTCACAGCTTCTGTAGATAGCATTTCTGGATACCGTGCTCACGACGGGTATGCTTCAAGGAGCGAATATTTTATTAAGGGTACAGAACCCGGCGAGGATTCGGTGCATGTCAAATTAAAAGTTTGTAAATCAGACGGAAAATTGGCGACACCCAGCGATATTGCCAGTGGAAACTTTGAGGAAAAAGAGTTTTTCGTTTTCAAGGAAGAGGATCCTTTCGCCGGCCCCGGCGAACCTAATCGTTGGCAGGAAGGAATATTGGCCTGGTTGAGTACTCAGGGGGATTCACGCTACCATCCTCCAGGAGATTACTGCGGCACGTCAACTCCAGTAAACGTGGAGTTTGATACTCCGGCTGACCATACTTCGGGCTTACCCAACACCTTTAAGGTCAAGGTTAGAGCCGATTCCACTTCTGATATTGTCCTGATCGAGCTTGAAGTGGACGGAACCAAAATTAGGACTTTTACGGGGCCGCCATATGAGCAGGATGTGACGCTTTCCGATGGAGTTCATACAATCAGGGCTAAGGCCAGAGACGCCAACGGCAAGGAATCTGATAGAAGTATTACAATTGGAGTAAATGTTGCTTGGGACTACTCCCCTTCTCCTACTCCAAGCCCTACACCAACCCCTTGACATTGGTATGGTATAATTTGCTAACCCGCCCACAAAAGAGGATGGCAGTAAGAGAAAGAGACTTTCAATATTGCACTCCGGAAGCCCTTCCTGAGAGTTGGGAGATTACCCGTGTCGAGATTCGAAGGGGCCACAAGACATATATTCCCACCAAAATCCGAAGAGACGGTAGCGGTCCTTACTCACATTTTGTGCTAGAAGAGATCCGTTGGCTTCATACGCGTATAGAAGCTCTTAGAGGAGGATCGACTGAATTAAACCAAGCTGAAACAATGTCTAATGAGGAACGCAGGAGGAGTTATATTAATGTAATAAATACGTTTTGTGGTCACGAGAATGCTACTATAGAATTTATTCCAATTAAAGGCGGGAGTTTTAATTATCGGCTCGCTTTGAAAAATGGTAATGGTAACAACGGCCATTAACCCTTAATAACGCCGCCAAATTTTTCATTGAGTCTTCTGATTACTAATTTACGGATTTCATCTACTTCACCATCAGTTAAGGTTTTGCTTGGGTGTTGATACCAGAGGCGGAATGTGTAGGAATCTTGAAAGGTGTCAGTAAGCTCTACCCTAGCTATTAACTTATCTGACGATTTTATAGAAGAAATTACTTCGCCAATCTTGGTTCTTCCAGGAAATGATAAAGTAATATCCTCAATTTGGGCCGGATATTTGGGAATGGCCGTAAAGCTTCCAACCTCCTTACTGTCTGCTCTTAATTCTTCTACATCAATTTCGTAGTAAAAGGAGCCTTCTTCTAACTCTCCGAAGGAGCCAATCTCTCTTGGGCCAGATTTGACGCTCAATCTCCGGCTGGGCAAGTAGTGTGGCCCCTCCTCGGGTGTGAGTTTTCCTTCAAATTTCAGTTCCGCAAGCAGGCCTTCAATCATACCTTTAGCTTCTCTAAAGGAGCTACCAACGAATATTCCGGCAAGAGTCATTTTCTCTTCTGGTAAATCCTGCCTGCCGGCCGGCAGGTATATATTTGCCATTTCGAAAAGATGATACGGCTCTTTCTCTCCGGAGTTTTCCTTAGCCGCTTTGACAAGAGAAGGCATTAAGGAAGTTCTTAGGTACTCCCCTTCAGGACCTAGGGGATTTTTTAGTTTTAGACCACTTGGGGCTTCACCGGAAGAAACTAAAGAAAGCGTGTAAACTTCGGCTGCCCCGTAGCCCTTCAGAATGCTTTTGATTTTGCTTTCGAATTCAAATGGAGAATTAACCAACGGTTCTGGTATTGCCCCCTCCATTAATTTGCTTGGAAGCTTGTGGTAGCCATAAATTCTGGCAATCTCTTCAACAATGTCTTCAGGAAGGGACACGTCGTTTGCTCTCCATGAAGGAACAAGGACTTCTAGAGTGCCTCCTCTCCAGTTTGCCTCGAATCCTAAAGACCCGAATATTTGTGTTATGTTACTTTTAGAAAGCGAAATACCCAACCTACTATTTATGAAATCGAGGTTAGTTTGAACCTTCATGGGTTTATAGGGATTGGGATAGATATCAAGTATTTCTTTTTCTGCCTTACCCTTGGTGAGACTTTCAAATAAATCAATTCCGCGAGAAATACCTAGACTAACCAATTCCGGGTCGAGACTTTTTTCGAAAAGAACCGCCGCCTCGGTTCGGTGAGCCAAGCTCATAGAAGTTTTTCTAATGTTTACTGGATTATAAGTTTGGACAAAAAGAAGAATATTTTTGGTAGTTTCGTCGACTGCTGAATTTTCCCCTCCCATAATTCCGGCAAGGTCAATGAGTCTTCCCTTTCCATCCTCAATTACAATATCGTCTCCGAAAAGAGCGTGGGTCTTTCCGTCAAGAGTTGTTAGCTTCTCTACTCTTCTACTTTTGCGTAGTACCATTTTTGCTCCTAAGATTTTGTCATAGTCAAATGTATGAACCGGTTGTCCAAGCTCGTGCATAATGTAGTTTGAAATATCAACAACGTTATTTATCGGTCTTACTCCGCATAAGCTAAGCCTTTCCTTCATCCAATCTGGAGACTGGGCGATACTAACATTTCTTATTAAAACAGCAGAGAATCTGGGACACAAACTAGAATCAACATTAACTTCTAAGTAATTCACCTTGCTAACAAATTTAAGATTACCTACTTTTATCGGATAAAGTAAGGCCTTGACGCCAAATTGGGGCAAGATTGCGCAAGCTTCTCTGGCTATACCAAATACCGAGGCAGAGTCGACCCTATTGGTAGTTACTTCAATCGAATAGATTGAGTCGCTGCCTACCCTTTCGACCTTTTCAACAGAAGGCCCGCACAGGGAGAGGTCCTCCGCAATTTTATTTGTGGATGCCTTAGTCTGCAAAAAGTCTCTCAGCCAGTTGTCCGGCACTAATATATTCATATATGTATGATAAGATGATATATCATCATTAGAATTGCCTAAGGAATTGAAGGCCAGAACTATATAAAAGGCGTATATCTGGGATGGAAAGACCAGACTTCATCATGTACGTTCTCTCAACTCCCCAGCCAAAAGCGAATCCTGTATATTTACTTGGATCGATACCCCCATTTTTGAGAACGACAGGGTGAACCATCCCGGCCCCACCCAATTCAAGCCAGCCTCCTTTGCAGACTTTACAACCCTTCCCTTCGCAAATCCCACAGGTAATGTCTACTTCGAAGGAAGGCTCAGTGAATTGAAAGTGGAAGGGACGTAGTCTTGTTTTTCTTTCTTTCCCAAAGAAATTTCGGGCGAAGTAATCAAGCGTTCCTTTTAGGTGAGCAATCGATATCCCCTCATCTATGACCAAACCTTCGAATTGATGAAACATTGGAAAGTGTGAGACGTCGATTTGTCTTCTATAACACTTGGCAATATTTATCATCCTTATTGGAGGTGTTTTTACTCGCTGCATTTCCCTTAACTGACCGGATGATGTTTGAGGAGTCAGTACCATTTCGCCGAACTTTGGATGATTGAGGCCTTCCACAAAAAACGTTTCCCACTCATCCCGCGCCGGGTGGTCTTTGGGCATATTAAGTCCCCCAAAAGCAAACCAGTCCCACTCAACTTCAGGATAGCGAACTCTGACAAAACCAATTTGGGCAAATGTATTTGCGATTTCATCAATTGCATGAGTTACGAGATGGAGATGGCCTCGAGGAGGTTTTATCCCCGGAATTGTGGGGTCAAACCAATCACGGGCAGATTCTTTGAGAGAATTTTTTCTTTCAGAAAGAAGTGAGGTAAGTGCATTTTTGGCCTCGTTGATCAAAACTCCGACGAGCTTTTTTTCCTCACTAGGGACTGACTTTATCCTCTTAAATAACTCCGTTAATTTCCCGCTTCTTCCAAGGTAAGCAATTCTTAATTCTTCCAAGTCTTCCGCCGACTTCGCGGCAGAAATTTGGGCTATTGCCTGATTTTTTAGACTAAGTATTTCTTCTCTCATAAGTTGATACCCATTTTATAGTATAGGCTTGATTGAGAAAATAGCATTGTTAAATTACGTTCCTGTCTTCAGGTTACGATTTAGTTCTAACAATTTTCCCAAGCTTCAAGACTAGGCCCCTTCAGGTATATAGTTGCGTCAGGATGTTCCTCCCGAACATTAGGATTATTCTCACGGGGGGCTAGGATTTTTGCCGCTTCTGTTTGTGAATTGTGTTTTGCATGTAAATCTAGAACTTCCTGGTCCGAAAGACCTGCAACACTAATATTGCGATTGGCTAAGGCTAAAGTAGCGCGAGTTACTTCTAGACCAGATTTCCATGGGGAGCCACCCCCACATACATCTGAATGTGAATGATAAATTTTTATTTCTTTCATATGTATCACCCCATTTCTTTACCAATAAAAAACCTCCCCTTCGGGAGGTTATTCCCAACAGAGCTTCAACCTCCCTACTTAAGAGAGGGTAAAGCTAAAGAATGTAACTGATAAAACTTTTGTCATTAGAGTGATTTTAACTTGTTTATTTGACTATTTCAACAATTTTCTTAAATGTGTTAGGGTCATTCACTGCAATGTCGGCTAAAATTTTTCTATCTAGTTCAATTTCGGCTTTTTTGAGACCTGCCACGAATTTTGAATAGGATAACCCTTCTTCCCTCACTGCTGAATTGAGTCTGATAATCCAAAGACTTCTTAGATCTCGCTTCCTTAATTTTCTTCCGTGGTACGCATATTGCCCAGCATGAAGTAAAGCTTCTTTTGCGGCTTGGATTCTTACCCTTCGAGCCTGCTTAAAGCCCTTAGCCCTAGCAAGAAATTTTCTGTGGCGCCTAGCCGATGTTGATTTTACTCTTGCCATGGTTTGATTTTACTAAGGACAAAATTACTTGCCAAGTACCTTTCTAATTTTTCTGGCATAAACATTTTTTACCTTGGTCGGCCTTCGGAGGCGTCTAAGCCTTTTAGCCGATTTCCCCACACTTAAGTGTCGGGCGAAAGCCTTGCGTCTTAAGACTTTCCCATTCTTTGTAATTCTAAATCTATTAGTTAACGACTTTCTTGTCTTTGCCTTCGGCATATATCTGCTCTACTCTCTTTTTCCCTAATGGTGAAATTATAGTTATTAAGTGTCGGCCAAAAAATTTTGGCTCCATATCGGTGATAACAGTACCCCCTAAAATGTCTAAGATTCTTTTTATCAAAAGGTAACCGAACCTCGTACTCCCCATTTGGCGTCCTGTGAAAACTACCACGACCTTGACTTTATCTTTATCGCTTAAAAATTCTCTGATTCTTTCAATCCTAAAGTTGAAATCATTCTCAGCAATAAAAGGCGAAAATCTTATTTCTTTTATCTCTCCGCCTTTGGCTCTCTTTTGCTGACTCCTTAGTTTTTTCTCTTCTTGATAGCGAAACTTACCCAGGTCAACTATCTTGGCAACGGGCGGGTTGGCAGCGGGAGCAATTTCGATAAGCGCGAGTTTCAAACTTTTTGCTTTGGCTAAGGCAGTCTCCCTTGTAAGAATTCCAAGTTGCTTTCCAGCGCCATCTATGACTCGAAGCTTCTCGGCTCTAATTTGGTCGTTGATTCTATAACTCACCTGAACTTGTTAAATTGTAACATCCTTGAAGCTATTTCACAAATCATCATAAACTCTTGGTTTCAATCTCTTTTCTTATATTACCAATAAATTTGTCAATTGAAAGTGCTCCGGAATCTTTACCGCTTCTACCACGCACAGAAACCGTTTTTTCCTTCTCTTCTTTATCTCCTAAAATGAGCATGTATGGAATTTTTTGAATTTGAGCGTCTCTTATTTTGGCTTGCAACCTTTCGTTTCTTTCGTCTAGCTCTGCTCGAATACCATTTTCTTTGAGTTTCTCCCAAACGCTCTTGGCATAGGAGAGATTTTTGTCGGTAATTGGAAGTACTTTAACTTGAACCGGAGAAAGCCAAACGGGAAAGTTTCCTCCCCAGTGCTCGATGAGGAAGGCAATAAAGCGCTCGTGCGACCCAAGGGGCGCGCGGTGGATAATAACGGGAGTTTCTTCTTTGCCGCTTTTATCAACATATTTTAAGTTGAACCTTTTTCCCATAAATAGGTCAATCTGGTTTGTTGAAATTCCGAATTCTCTACCAATTGAGGAGCGGATTACGAAATCAATCTTTGGGCCGTAAAATGCGGCGCTTCCGATGTCCTCGACCATTTTGATATCAACTTTACCTGCAGCCTCACGCATCAGCCCCTCTGCGAGTTTCCACATATCCTCGTCTCCATGGTATTTTTTCTTGTTTGTTGGATCCCTTAATGAAAGAACCAAATGGTATTCAGTAATCCCTAAGGTTTTATAATAGTATTCGTGAAGCCTCATGACGTTCACAAATTCCCCGACAGCTTGCTCTGGGGTACAGTAGATGTGGGAGTCGTTTTGGCTGAACCCCCGCACCCTCATCATACCGAAAAGCTCTCCTGAGGCCTCATAGCGGTAGCAAGTCCCGTACTCTGCAAGCCTTAAAGGGAGTTCTTTATAGCTTCTTACCTTCGACTTATAAATCATGTGGTGGTGCGGGCAGTTCATGGGTTTGAGATAATATTCCTCTCCCCCCTCCCCCTTCATCGGAGGGTACATGTCGTCTTTATAATAAGGGAGGTGGCCGGATGTAAAGTAAAGACCCGACTTTGTGATATTGGGAGTGGTGACCCTCTGATATCCCCAGGCTTCTTCGGTTTCCTTGGCCCACTTTTCAATCTCCTCTTTAATGATGTTGCCTTTGGGGAGCCAGAGGACGAGTCCGGGTCCTACTTCCTCGGAAATGGTAAAAAGCTCGAGTTCTTTACCAATTTTTCTGTGGTCGCGTTTTTTTGCCTCCTCAAGGTCGGCCAAATATTTGTCTAATTCTTTTTGAGTCGCAAAAATAGTTCCGTAGATACGCGTAAGCATGGTGTTTTTCTCGCTTCCTCGCCAATATGCCCCCGCGACAGAAAGAAGTTTGAAGTATTTAATTTCTTTGGCTGGATTATCTATGTGGCCACCCCGACAAAGATCAATAAAATTTCCGGATTGATAAACCGTTATGTCCTGGTTATCTTTTTCAAATTCCCTAATTAGTTCGAGCTTATATTGGTTGTCCTTGAATCTTTCCTTGATCGCATGAATCGATTCATGAAAGCGCCTGAATTCCTTCCAATCTTTTACAAGCTGGTGCATTTTTTCCTCTATTTTTACTAAATCTTCCTCCGAAATTTTGGTATCAGCGAAGTCAAAATCATAGTAAAAACCATTCTCTATTGGAGGCCCGAGGGTAGGCTTAGCATTTGGCCACAATGAAGTTACCGCCGCAGCCAAGAGGTGCGAAGTTGAATGTCTCAAATTATCTAAATTATTCTTCGTTGCCACTTAAGCTGATTTTATCTTATTCAGGGCTAGGCTGCAAAGGAGATTAGCGACTTTTTGTATCAGGTTGAAGAACGCCGAAAATATTTCCTTCAGCATCTTTGAAATATTGGTGCCAACCGACTCCGTGAATTAGATTTTTAGGGAAAACAGTTTGGCCAGAGATTTCCTTTGCCGATTGAGACGACATAGGCTGCTGTTTGGGCCGATTCTTCGGCATTGTAACGAAGGTCCAAATTTGTATCTTCTCCTATTGCCTGTCGGTTACTTGTCCAGCTGGATTTACCAAACTGGTAAAGACCGACATAGGGCCCGTTTACCGCCAGAGGATTAAAACCCGATTCACAAGTTGCGATGTGCCGCATTACATTGGGGTCTACTCCATATTGGGCGGCAAAGCGCTCAATATATGCGTGGATTTGCTCGGGAGGTATTGTTGGAACGGGGATTGGGGTAGGAATGGGACTTGGGCTTGGGGTCGGAGAGGGTGTTGGAGTAGAAGTAGGCGTAGGGGTTTGAGAAGGAGAAGGGGTGACGGTTGGAGAAGTGGTGGGTGTTGTCACTAAGCTCAAAACTTCCCCTTTGATACCTCCCTTAAAAAACCAGAGAATCCCAGCGATCCCCAAACCCAAAATTGCAAGAAATATGTATTTCCGAACATTTCTCATCACGCAAGATTATATCATTCGGGTTATCTTGGCTCTAAGGAGTAAGAAGACCTAGTTTTTAGATAGTAATATTGTGGACCCGGGGGGAATTGAACCCCCTACTCTTCCATGCCATGGAAGCATGTTACCGGTATACCACGGGCCCTTTTAACAAAACTAGTATAGCAAAAATTATCGGCTTTTAAGAACAAAGTGGCTTCTTCTGGCTTGGGTTTCGTCAAGAATTATTTTCCTTATCCTGACACTTTTTGGTGTAACCTCGACGAGTTCGGTTTCGTCGATGTATTCAAGTGCATTTTCCAAAGACATGGCTTTAGGGGTATTAAAGTGAATCGAAGTTCCATCGCCTTTTGATCGCATATTGGAAAGCTGTTTTTCTTTACAAACATTAACCCAGATATCGTCGTATCTTGAATTTTGCCCAACAACTTGCCCTTTGTAGACTTTTTCGGCCGGTCCGTAAAACATTTCTCCTCTATCCTGAACGTTAACCAGTCCATAAAGCCTTGTTTCACCCGTTTCAAAGGCAACCAAGGAACCCCTGTCTCTTGTTTTTTGAAAGCCGTCGTCGGGTAAAAAGGCCTCAAAAGAAGCGTTTATGATCCCTAATCCTTTCGTATCGGTAATAAATTCGGATCTAAAACCGATTAATTCCTTAGTCGCCACTAAATATTCCAAGTAAACGATTCCTTCGACATTGTCCATATCTTTAAGTTCGGCATGTCGCTGACCCATTTTGTTAATTACCTTTCCGGAGTATTCTTCGGGAACTTCGATAAAGACTTTCTCATAAGGGGTATGGGTTTTGCCGTCAACTATCTTGGTAATAACTTGCGGTCGGCTAACTTGTAATTCATATCCTTCACGTCTAAGTCTTTCGATAAAAATGGCCAAATGAAGTTCCCCCCTTCCGGAAATAGTCCAAGTGGTGTTGACGTTTTCTTCAACTCTTAGGGCAACGTCTGTTTCTAATTCTTTAAAAAGCCGCATCCTTATTTGGCTTGAGGTTTTGAATTGGCCTTCTTTTCCTCCGAAGGGAGAATTATTGACCATGAAGATCATTTTGACCGTAGGTTCTTCAATATCAAGTAAAGGTAGCGCAACCGGACTTTCGATATCGGCTATCGTTTCCCCGATATTAATATCGGAAATTCCCGATACAGATACAATATCGCCGGCTTGGGCTTCTTCGACATATATCTTCCCCAAACCCTTAAAAGTAGCAATCGAGGTAATTTTGGCCGTATTGATATTTCCTTCCCGATCGATTTGAGCCACATCCTGACCGTTTTTAACAACACCGTTTGAAATTTTTCCTGTCGCGATACGGCCTTTATAGTCGTCTTTTCCCAAAGTAGAGATTCTTAACTGCAGAGGCTTAGTGCTGTCACCTATCGGTTCGGGGATATATTCCAAAATAGCTTCAAAAACCGGCCCAATTCCGGTCATTTCGGAAAGATCGGACTTGACTCCGGCCCGACCGTTTCGGCCCGATGCGTAAACAATCGGAAAAATAGCGTTATCTTCATCGGCCCCAAGTTCCAAAAACAAATTAAAAGTTTTATCGATGGCATAATCCGGCCGTGCATCTTTTCTGTCTATTTTATTGATAACTACAATAATTTTTAATCCCATTTTTAATGCCTGCTTTAAAACAAAACGGGTTTGGGGCATTGGGCCTTCTTTGGCATCAACCAAAAGTAAAGCTCCGTCGGCCATGGATAAAACACGCTCTACCTCTCCGCCGAAATCGGCGTGGCCAGGTGTATCGATGATGTTAATCTTAACGCCTTTGTATAAAATTGAAGCGTTTTTGGAGAATATTGTGATACCCCTTTCTCGTTCAAGGTCGTTTGAATCCATTATCTGCTTAACCTCATCAAGGTCTTTTTTAAGTTCTGTATGGGATTGGCGCAATAGAGCGTCAACCAGGGTAGTTTTACCGTGGTCTACATGAGCGATAATGGCAACGTTTCTTATATTCATACCCTAAAAAAATAAAAAGCCGCTTTTTTGCAGCTTTAATAAAGAAAGCTTTAAAACTAAGTTAAGTATAAACCTATAGGATTATTTAAGCAATTTAGGTGGACGGTAAGGGACTCGAACCCCTGACCTCTTACACGTCAAGTAAGCGCTCTAGCCAACTGAGCTAACCGTCCAGGTACGGATATTATACATTCTGAAGAAAACTTTAACCAGCTGAACGTTGAAGGTAATGGTCTGGGGAAAGAAGGAACTTGCTTCCGTGCTTTTTGTATATAGACCAATAGTTTTTCTTGTCCGCCCTTTTATTTACTGCAGAGAGCCAGTGACTGGCATGTTCGATCTTCTTTCTAAAGGAGGTAATAAACTCCAGTAACCTTTCAAAAAATACCAGATGGTAGACTCCCGGATTTGCCGGAGCCTGGATGACGGCTATTTCAACCTCTTGAGCCAAATCCTGGGTAGATTGGGCCAGAGTTAATGTTTCTTGCATTATGGCGTGGAGCTGGAGTTTGAGTTTGTTACTTTCTCGCTCGATAAGAGCCACCTCTTCTTCTCTAAGCTTTCGCTCAAGTGCAAGTTGGTTTTTTAATTTTTTGTTTTCTTCGAACTTACCAGAAAAAACTTCATCAAACTCTAAGCTTTCTCCAGGAGCCATTTCAGCTTGGTATTTCTTGGGTTCACGAAATCCGAATATCTGATCGAGGGCGTCTTTTGACGACCCTTCTAAAAGGTCCTTTTTTAGGCTCATTGAGGTTCCGGAGCCAATATCCTTAAGCGCCTCGAGCACATTTTGGCGCCTGACTTGCTTTTGAAATTTGGATTTTTGAGTTTTATCCACTCTAATTCGGAATCTTATAATAAGGAAGTTAGGGAGTCAAGCGCGCTTCGCTTTTTTAGGATTGAAGCTATAAGTCTCCTTCTTTCGGGGGTGTTCAGGTTTTCAAAGGATTTTTCGTCAGCGGCGTTTTCTTTAAGGGCGGCGTCGATTTCGGTTTCGCTAACTTTGATATCCTTTTCTTCCGCAATTCTAGAAAGAACCAAGTCGAGCTTCAAGGCTTCCCTGGCTTGGACTTGGTATTCGCCCCTTAATGTTTCAGGAGTTTTCCCGATTGAGGCCAGATATTTTTCAAGAGATAGCCCTAATCTCTCTGTTCGCTCCAATAGTCCAGCGAGTCTCGTGTCAACCTCCTCATCTATTAAAGGTCTGGGTACATTTACCTCGCTTGTTGAAATCAGGACTTTTATAACTTCCTGCTCCTTTTCTTCTTTTGTTTTTTCTTTTGGCTTTTCCGATTTGCCCTTGTCTGGAGTCCAGATTGATCCAACTTTGGCAGTACTTGCGATAGCATTCTGATAATCCCCCAACTTTATCTCGGGCATTTCACAGGTAGTCGCCCTTATTTGCCAATCCTCGTCTTCTTTTGCGCTAACTAGCTCAAACCTCGGGTAAATAAGGGGTTTTATGCTGAATTTTGTAATTGCATCACCTAAAGCCTTAGGCAGAAGTTTTGCCAGAGTTTTCTCTATTAAGGTCGATTCTGAAATCCGTTCTTTGACTTTTGTAATAGGAGCCCTACCCTTGCGGAATCCGGGGATCTCGGTGTCATGGGCTAGCTCGGCCAAAGCTTCTTCTTTTGAGCTTTTAATCACGGCAAACGGAATTTTAAATGTAATCTGAATTGTTCCGTCGGCCTCGCGTGCAAGAACTGAATCAATTTGTTGGTCCGCCTTTGTCATTTTTACAAAAATATCCACGCACAATGCGTGGGATGCCTATTTTACCAGAGGAGTAACAAAAATGCTATGACATTCCCCCCGCCCTAAAAGGCGGGTCTTCTTCTGTAAGAGAATGACATATCAGGATTCGATCCCTCCCCGATTAAATCGGTGTTTCCTTGAATGATGTTATGAACCCCCTTTGTGTTGGGTTTTGAATTGAGTCGCATTAAATTTCCCCTGTTGGCCTTTAGCCCCAAATTTGCTCTGTTTGAAAAAATCTGGAGTCCTAAAACCTAAAGAAGGTCCTGCTTTCTTCTTTACAAAGGAACTTTTCTGTTTCATATATCATAATTGTAAATTGTAAATTGATAATTGTAAATTTATGTTTTATACTTTAATTGCCAAAGTGTGTTTAATGGATAGTCTTCGAGTAAGCTTCCGTTAATCCTCGAGGCGTTCGATGCTTTCAATCGTTAGAAAGGAGGTAATTAAAATACATGGCTACCAAGCTATTTGTAGGTAATCTTGACTATACTGTTACGTCCGACGATCTTAAGGCGGCATTTGCAGGAGTAGGCACAGTTGTAGACGCCGTAGTTATTTCAGACAAAATGACCGGCAGAAGTAGGGGTTTCGGATTTGTGGAAATGAGCTCTGAAGCAGAGGTTAAAGATGCAATCGAGAAACTGAATGGATCCGACCTTAAGGGTAGAAAGATAAACGTAAACGAAGCTCGCCCTCCCAGAGAAACCCAAGCCTAATTTTTTTAGTCGCTTGCGAGTTTGTGAAGAAACCACGATACTAGCGATAGTACAATCGAGGCAAGTATTGCTGTGGTGAAGGTGCTTATAGAGAAACCTGGTACGATTTTGCTTACCACCCAAAGCAGGAACACGTTAATTAAGAAAGCCGTAATACCAAAAGTAAGAATCGATATCGGAAGCGCTATAAGCTGAACAATAGGACGGATAAAGGTATTGACGATTCCGATTACGATAGCGGCAACAAGAGCCGCCCATACACCTGTGAGAGTAAATCCTGGGACCAAGTAGGCTACAACAAAAAGTGTAAAAACGTTGATCGCAAGACGTACAACAAGTTTCATTACTTCATATTGAACGATTTAGAAAGTATTTGTCAAATGCTTATGAAAAAAAACAATATTTCTCGCTACAACAACATCCCAAGAAAGATTTAAGTTGTGGTCTGCTTTCTGATAAACGTAATAGTTTAAGTCCAATTTTAGGTTTAGAAGAGAATTAGCCAACTCTTCGGACCAAATAGCCGGTACGGCATCATCATTAGTCCCCTGGTGAAGTTCAATGGGTGCTTTGATTTTATGATAATTCAAATCAATAGCATAAAGGTCTGGATCGTATAATTCCTCAAACTTTGCGAGCTCTCTGCGTATCAGTTTGCCTCTATCTTCAGATTCATCAGTGTAATAAAGGATTGAATAAGGGAAAGGTTTGGAAACCGGGGCCCAAAGTACAGTTGGATAAGGCTGTTGTGTAACTTCTAGGACCGTGAGAGCTATTTGTCCCCCGTTTGAGTGTCCCCAGATTAATGTATTTTTCTTATCCCACTTGTCAATTGAATCCAACGATTTTAACAATGTCAGTGCTGTAGTGTAGGTCTGGAATCTTGATTCAAAAATACTTCCGGCTTCTGCGTCAGATCCCCCATAGCCTAGGAAGTCAGGTGCGATAGTAATATACCCGTTTGAAGCAAAATACTCCCCGGCGCGTTTAGTGCCGTCACCAGTCTTATAGATTTCTTGGTCGACGTAACCTCGGAACATTACAACTAAGGGGAATGGTCCCTCACCCTTGGGGATGTTAAGAAGCCCTGTTACTTTCTTCTTTTCCTTCCCGGTGAGTGCGGGATCTAAATTGAAAGAGAAGGTGAGTGAGCTGAACCCGACTTCGTCCTTAACGGTCTCTGCTATTTCTATTTGAGACATGGGAATATCACTATAGGAAAGATTTTCAATCGTATATTTATCGAGGGGACGTGGTTTAATTTGATTGATAAAAGGTGGAGCTTGGGTTTCTTTTGGGAAGAAATTTAGTAATAAATATACTGATCCCGCTCCGAGTACAAATATAAAAATGGCTGAAAGAATCCTTTTCACTTAAATAACATTTGTACTGCCGTAAAGGCCGAGAATCCTCCGTAGAAGACAAATGCTAATCCTACAAAAAACATTCTTATGACGGAGGGCCTGAGTTCTTTGGCAATGGCTGTTAGATTGAGCCAAAGGATTAAACCGGTGTATATAAACATGGACATCGCATTTAGGACAGCTCCGGTGACTACAAGAGAAAGAGGTTCAGTAAATCCCAAAGCGAAAATTATTATACCTGCCAGAATCTGGAACGCTAAAAAGGCGAAAAAGAATAAATGTAGCCTACTCACCTTGAAGCGGTTAGGTGAGAGGAGCACCAGATTCTCACTCATTATCCTGGCATTCGAGCCAAATACAGAGAATTGAGTACCAAAAAGCATCAATGCTGCCATTAGGAGAAAAAATGTACCCATAAAAGCGAATGTTTTTTCTGCGATCACACCCGACTCAAAAATAACAAAATTTATGCTCGTTTCAACACCTTTCGAACCGTGAACTGTTGAGTAAGCTAGAAGAGAAAGAAGAAGCATAGTGAAGGCTCCGGTTGCCCAAAATATAATTGCGTGCTCGATATTAATCCTTCTCCACCAGGTTTTAAATTTAGTAAGATTTTCGTTGGTTGTATCAAAAGTTGTCCCTGTCAAAACTATGCTCTCTTTCTTTCCTGCTAAAATATTTATGATGTGGCCGGAATAGGAACCCATTCCATAACCTTTCTCTTTTACATAAAGAGATTGGGCAAGGTTAAGATTTCCGCCTGCTCCGGCGTAGGCTAAAGCGGCCAAGAAGGTGGCGAAAGGCAGCCCCGCGGGCAGAAACCAGAAGTTTTCTCCTTTTCCGATTACGCCCTGGGTTAAAGCTGCCCAGTCGCTCCCTTTTGCTAAAAATAAGGTAATTATAAGTACGAAAGGAATGCCTACTAAAATTATTGCTTTTTGTACCCTTTCTTGTGTTTTATAGACGACGCGACCAAGACTATATAGAACGCCTATTAGGAGAAGAAAAAGTATGCCGATAAGACCCGAATAAGGAATTCCAACCCCTTTTGCAAAGACGGTTGCGGAAGCTGCGATTATTCCGGGCCACATCCAAGGAATGAATGTGGTCAAGATAAACCAAACCGGCGCTAAGTTGCCGAATTTTCGGGTAAGCCCTACAAATATACTCTCGCCAGTGACAAGCGTATAACGTTCAATTTCCATATTTATGAAGAATTGGAAGGTGATTCCAAGAATTGCGGCCCAGATAATTCCGAGGCCAAAATTTGAGGAAAGATACGGCCAAAGTATTAGTTCGCCACTTCCCAATCCTACACCAAGAATAATAAAACTCGGACCAATAAGCTTAAGTAAGGGTGGCGCTGGGGGTAATTCATTTTTTGCAAGTGGGGAAAGTGCTGACATTAACTTTAGTGTACAAGATTTCATTTATACGCTCCAGATGTGTAATATTAGTTGACAATGAAAACCGTGATTCATCAGATACGAACGCCAGTAAAGAGAGAAGGAGCGGGTAGATACCTTATGCTCACTCTAATCAGTTTTGCGCTATCCGTAATAGTAACCAGAGTCATCTTGCAGGTCACTAATTATCCTCAGCTAGCTTGGGGAGAGTTTCATATTGCGCACATACTTTTTGGCGGCCTCATGCTATTTGTGGCTGCACTTTTGCCTTTAGTTTTGGCTAATCGCTCAATTTATGTAGCCAGCGCAGTACTATCCGGAGCGGGAGTAGGCTTATTTATTGATGAAGTAGGAAAATTTATAACACGCCAAAATGACTACTTTTATGCGCCAGCTATGCCGATAATCTATGCTTTTTTCCTTTTGACAGTACTCGTCTATTTTCAGGTAAGGAAAAGACCTAGAAAGGATGCAAGGGCAGAGCTCTATCGGTCTCTTGATTCCATGGCCGAGATTCTTGACTATGATTTAGAACCGCACGAGTTCGCTTCCCTCAAAAGAAGATTAAAATACGTCTCCCAGAGGAAAGAATCACCGGCATTGGCAGATCTGGCTGGTAAGCTTTTAAAATTTCTGGATTTTCGGCAGCTAGATATAGTTCCAAGAAGTCATAATTTAATTGAAAGAGTGGGAGTAAAACTTGAGAAGTTTGAAGAGAAATATATTCGCAAAGGGTTATATAAAGCAGCGCTTATATTGTGGCTGACTGCCTCCGGGATAATTGCGATCTCGGATCTAGCAAGGAGCTATGTGGCATTTTTCTCGTATGAGGCTCTTTATGAACTAGTTTCTAGACTGATTTCTTCAGGTATTTTAGTAAGTGATGCGAGTATCTACTGGTTTTTAGTAAGACTTAGTCTTGAGGCACTCGTGGGGGTCGCTTTAGTAGTATCTGCATTTCTTTTAGCTAAAGGTTCGGAAAAAACCGGCGTATCGATTGCCTACTACGGTATTCTTCTTTCCTTAACTACGGTCAATCTGTTAGTCTTCTACTTCGACCAAACAAGAGCTTTTCTTTCAACCGCTGGCCAACTTACACTTCTTCTTATGATTATCCATTTCCAGCATAGATTTTTATATTCTTCAGAAACCATCTCTTGATCCTTCGACTAACGCTCAGGATCTGCGTACTCTTCAGGAGTTAATAAGGTACTTGACTTCGGGTTTTCTTCGGTAGTATAAAGGGTAGATGCTTGAGAAAATCTCCGCTCCTGTATCGGTTGGATTCACCTTCGACCACACTACTCGTAGGGTAATCCCTAAATGGGTAATCTGGGAAGGGCGCACTTACCCTATTGAGAAAGTCGGGCTTCACCACACTTATAGAGCTGGTAGAACTCTATTCCATGTCTTTTCAGTTGCCTCAAAAACCCTTTTTTTTAGGCTTGTACTTAATACAGATACCTTGCATTGGAGATTGGAGGAGATTTCCGATGGAATGTCAGACTAAAAATCGGTTTATCGGTTTCTCGGTTATCAGATATCGGTGGATCGGCTTGTCAGATTACAAAATCCGAAAATCCGAAAAACTGAAATCAGAAGACTGATGACCTGACAAACTGAATATGTTGGCTTTCAATCCCAAACCCTCAACCATAATGCACCTGGACCTTAATTCCTGTTTTGCGACGATTGAGCAACAGGCAAATCCGCAGCTTCGGGGCAAACCCATCGCGGTTGCCGCCTACACCACCCCATCCGGTTGCATCATTGCCCCTTCGGTTGAGGCCAAAAGATATGGGATCAAGGTCGGAATGAGGGTCAAAGACGGCAAACTTCTCTATCCAGGCTTGATAGTTCTTTCTCCCGACCCATGGAAATATAGAAACGTACACCTTGCCCTTCGAAGAATCGTTTCCGATTATACCGACAAATTTGTGCCGAAGAGTATTGATGAATTCGTTTTAGACCTAGAAGGATACCCCTGTTTAGTAGCAAGTAGTATGCAGCAAGTAGCAAGGGAGATTAAGGAGAGAATCAAGGAGGAGATCGGAGAATGGCTGACGGTTTCAGTGGGAATTGCCCCAAACAAATTTCTTGCCAAAACTGCAGCCTCCCTCCATAAACCCGACGGGTTGGATGAGATTGATAAAGAAAACTTTGCCAAAGTTTATTCGGGCCTTAAACTTACGGAGCTATGTGGGATAAAACTTCGAAACGCAGTTCGGCTAAACAACATGGGCATATTTAGCGTTTTGGATTTCTTCGAGGCACCATATCCTAAGCTGAAGGCTGCCTTTGAATCGATCCTTGGATACTATTGGTATTTGCGCTTGCGAGGTTGGGAAATAGACGACGTTGTTTTTGGCAGACGCTCATATGGCAATTCTTTCGCCCTGCCTAGGCCATTAGTAACAGTTGAAGAGCTCTCTCCTGTTCTTTCTAAACTCGTTCAAAAAATGGGAGCAAGATTTAGGCGGGCTGGATATAAAGCCAAAGGAGTTCATTTGGCAATCGCCTACCGGGACGGAACATTTTGGCACCAGGGAGTTACAACCACAAGAATCTTATTCGACAGCAGGGACATTTATAGAGTCGCATTTAGACTTCTTAATCGAAGTCCCTATAGAAAAGCTGTCAGGGAGCTCGCCGTATCGGTTTTTAACTTGATAGATGAGCCGTCTTTGCAGCTTGAACTATTTGACGACCTAAGGAAAAAGGAGCGAATAGTGAATGCGGTCGATGCCGTAAATGAACGCTGGGGAGACTTTGTCATAACTCCAGCTCGCATGCTTGGAACTAAAAATGCCGTAATTGACAGAATCGCCTTTGGCGGAGTCAAGGAACTCGAGGAATTTACCCTTCGATATTAGTTAAATCGACGGCCGTTCCTACTCCAACTTTGTTTTTTTCAGAGAACCCTCCCGCGACCTCTAAGACATAATCGACTAATCCGTCAGGAATTAGTAGGGGTAATTCGCGGTCCGCTGTTCCTTCTGCGGGAGGTTGAACTTCCTTTGTGATTTGGGTAATTTTTCCGTCATTTATCCAAATTATGTCAATGGGAATCAGCATTCCCTTCATCCAAAAGGATGGTTTAAAGTCTTTGTTTGCAAATACGAAGAGCATCCCTTCATTTGGGGCTAAAGATTTTCTTCCGGAAAGTCCCTTAGAGCGCTCGCTATCCTCATCGGCTACCTCAACTAAAAGTTCAACCTCACCTACTTTAAGGACTTTCTTATCCCCTATTGTGGTTTGGACAGTTTTTGAAGCATATGAGCCAGGATTGGAAAGAGCCTTCTGGGCCTCTTGTGGGTATTTAGTGAATACTCCCAGAATAACAATTAATGCCGCAACAGCTGCAAGGAGTAAAAACGTCTGCTTCATTATCTAACAGTTTGTATCAGATCCTGCGAAGGGGTAGAATCCTGCCTTCTAGGGTTCTTCAAAGAGAAAAAATAACTAATAAGGCCCAAAAGAATTACAGCCATACAGGCTAAAATTAAGAAATTATTGTTGTCCTTAAATTCCTTCATAATAGATTTCAAGGAAACCCTAGATTTTTATCTAAGGAGGAATTGAACCTACTATATCATCCTCCCTCAGGGAAACCGCAAACTTTAGTTTGCTTAAGGATGTTATTAGAATCCTTGGTATTCCCAGGTTTCCTGATTAAAAGCTTCGTCACCTAAAATTTTCGGACTATCACCCCAGGAGGTGGTACTAAGAAAAGTGTAAGACATAGCTACTAAAAGAGCAAAGACGAAAACGGGCAAGAGAAAAAGGAGAATGTTAAGGGAATTGTTGAGACGGTTTTTGTGGAGATGTAAGATTTCTGGCAGCATACTTCTATTTTACACGAGATTGCAAATAGGTGAAAATAGGTTAAGATTTCTTAGATGGTAAGAAAGTACCCTAAATACCCTAGATTATTTAGTCAGCACTTCTAATGCCCGACCTGTTTATCCGTTCAAAATTAAATCCCATTTTAAGAAATATCCCGGGCCATGATTGGGAGGCAGTTAAAGTCTACAATCCGGGTGTTATTTTCCACGAAGGGAATTTCCATCTTTTCTACCGTGCGGTTGGTAGAGGCAAGGGACGGCATTCGGCGATTGGCTACGCTATTTCAAAAGATGGAGAACATTTTAAAAGATTAGCAAAACCACTATTAGATAGAGATGAAGGAAACCCCCATGAATATCGAGGGTTAGAAGATCCCCGACTTACAAAAATTGATGACACTTTTTATATGGCTTATGCTGCTTATGATGGTAGTTCAGTTAGATTGTCGATCGCAACTTCTAAAGATCTCAAAAAATGGGTAAAACATCCTCCGGCTTTTAAAGACTTTCTTTTAACAAAAATGGGTGGAGTTTTTGTGAAGTGGATAGAAGGAAAGCCAATTGATCTATATAAGCCCAAAACACCCGAGCGTGATATTAGAACAAAAGCAGGTGGTATTTTTCCAGAGAAAATCGGCGGTAAATACTGGATGTTATTTAATGAGTTTCGCATTTGGCTTGCTCAATCAGACGACTTGATAACATGGAACGCCCTCCCCGGACCTTATATTGGGCCCAGGAAGGGAAGTGAATTATTTGACAACGTATTTGTAGAGATGGGACCTCCTCCCATAAAAACCGACAAAGGGTGGCTAGTTCTTTATCACGGTATAGACTTAAAAGACATTTATCGCTTGGGCTTTATTCTACTAGATATTAATGATCCAAAAAAAATTATATACCGCTCAGATCAAGCGATATTTGAGCCAAGCGAGCGTTATGAGAAAGAAGGTATTTACGATATCCTTCCTGGTGGACTAGACAAAATTTTAAATATGAATACATTCGAATTAAGACAGTATTTAGGGAATCTAACCAATAAGGGAATTATGCCGGAAGTAATTTTTTGCTGCGGAGCAGTAGTGGTAGAAAATGATTTAAGAATCTATTATGGTGCTGGAGACACATCTATTTGTACTGCTACCGTTTCTCTTGAGAAAATTCTGTCTTTAGCAAGTTGAAATTGTAAATCCCTACGTATACGATCCTTAATTTGACTATTAACACCTGGACCACTACAATACTGATCCAAAGCTATGAGTAAAGCAGAATTAAAAGCAGAATCATTAGATACTTTTAGAAATTGGTGGTTCGTTAATCAGGGAGATCCGGATATACCATATAACCCACAGGATGAGTGGACTATAGCACTCAGACGAAGACATAGACTTCCTATCGATGCCACATTAATCGATGTTCTAAGAGTAGCCATGGAACTTGTAGAAAAACCCGGTTGGGAACATGAGGCCTCTGAACTAGTTCTTAATCGTCGACTTGAAACTTCAGAATTCAGGGCTTTATTACCTTTCCCTGAAGGAAGTACACCTGAACAAAAAATTATAATTCTTCTGCAGAAAACACTTCGAAAATAAATATTTCTTTTGTGCCAGGGACAGGACTCGAACCTGCACTCCCGTTAAAGGGAACACGGCCCTAAACCGTGTGTGTCTGCCAATTTCACCACCCTGGCTTTAGGCTATATTATACCAGTTTGGGTCTTTTTGAGGCCTTCGGTTTGCCTAAATAAATGTTCAATGTCTTATACCCCGATAAAACTAGAGCTATTGCACGCATGGAACCGTCGTCTATATCTCCGGCCATCTTTTTTAGACACCAAGTTCTACCTTTAGTGCCGGTTCCACCCTCAAATACAATTGGGAATAAATATTCATCGGAGCTTATAATATCTGCAAAATCCATAATTCTGGGTATTGCTCTTTTGGACCTTGCACGCATACGTTTGGAGTTATTTTTTATCGCTTTTTTGACATAGGCAGCTGTTTGTTCGAGCGAGCAACAAGTCCAAGCCGAAGGCAAGCCCCCTGCTTGTCTCCACACTCCGAGCTCATTTATAGTAGCACTAGCCAGCCACCAATTACTATTGTTATATGCTTTTAATCTCCCTTTCGAACCTTCAGCTACGATATCATCCAACTGCTTCTGACTGAGCTTATTTGTAGAGTATTTTGAGTGACTAAGTTTACTTAAAAATTGAGATCTCGCAAGCTTAGGTAAAAATTTCGTCCCTTTCCGACGAGAAAGTTTAAGCTTGTCTGCTGCTACAAAGGCACGTTTTACATTTAGAGGAGGAACTCTTTTTAAAAGGTTCATGCCTAGCAGTCAATTATACCTCAACTTAGCCTTCCAGGTCGAAGTATATAGGGAGAGATTCGATTTTTTGCATGAAAAATTTTACCTTCCAAGCCCAAGTTGAGCTAGGAGGAGCGTAGCGCCTGGCGATACGATTGATAGTTGGTGCTCCCCTATCTATATACTTTTCCCTAAGGGCTTTGCCTACAACTTCAATCGATTCGTCCCAAGAACTAAATTGATAGTTCCCGTTTGCCCATCCATAAGCGTTAAACGAATTTTTGGGAATTCTTTTACCGAATGTTGATTCTACCCCGGTGATTGCCGGAATAAGCCTCCAGTCGAGGTTATAGGTGTCGGCTACCTCAATAAATTTATCGGAGTAGCCAGCCAAAGGAGAATTATGAGATTCAAGATAACTCTTAAGAATCTCGGCTCTAGGGTCTTGCCCATTAACAACTTTAACCCTTAGAGAAGCAGAAGGGTCAGCCACGTAAGAAGCGGCCGCGACATGTCCGGCAAAAGAAAAAGTTAACAAAGCTAAGACTATAAGTATAGATAATATTTTTGACATATATCCTTTTCAACAAAAGAGGGTCGCCTGTTGGCGACCCTCATATATGTGAGTAGAGCCTTGCGGCACTACTCGAAAAATTCCAACGCTCGATACTGCAAAGCAGATCTTGCCTCGGAATCTAGGTAGTACTATATCATATACTTATAGGTCTTGTCAAGGGTGGGGATGTTTTTTAAGCTAATGAGGTCTCTTTTGCGCAAGAAGAAAAATAGAAGGACCGAAATTTATGAACCCAAAAGGAATTTGCAGTTTTTTTTCAATTGATATAAGCGTATCCAAGGGAAGGAGGCTTTTTAGTCTTGGGCTACGTATATTAGAGACGGAGCGCACCTCTAATATATCAAAGTCACATTCGATAAGTTTGTGTTTAATTACTTCAGGGTGGTAATTAAGAAAAGGCAGGGCAGCATCTCTAATTGATTTTTTACTGCGCAGGTCCTTCGGAAAAATGTCTAAGGGGAATGTCAGATTGCCTTTAAAAAATTCAGAAACTGTTGCTTTGAAGTGTTTTTTGTTGGCAAACTCTAAGATTAGGTATCCCCTATTTTTTAAAAGATTGCACATAATTTCTATTGCCCCCTCAATATCTTTTATGTGATGGAAGACTCTAACGCAGACAATTAAGTCCATACTTTTTGGCTTTATTTTCCCAGGTAAGTTTTCAATAGCGGAGTGGACGAAATAAAAGTTTTTAGAATTAAATTTTTGTCTGGCTTGCGAGAGTAACTTGGAAGAGGGGTCGGAAAGGGTTATTTTTTTGGCTCGAAATGCGTATGAAGAAGTAAGCCTGCCGTAACCCGCGCCAATTTCTAAAATTGTTTTGGTCTCAGGAATTTTATTTAAGAAAGCCTTTATAGCTTCAACTTCCGATTGGTGCTCGTACTGCCTGCCTTCCCAGTAGGACGGATAGTCGTAAGTATCGTAGTGTGCGCCCATAAACTTACTCAAACTTTCTTTATTGAAGAAAGTTTGGCAAAGAAAAATTACAAAAATTTTGGAATAACTGGTATTTTAGCACGAGGACATAAGAAAGGAGTCTGATTCACTCCATTTCGGCCATGAATTTGCCCACTCCCTCTGACCACGAACCGGGAGAAAGAGGCGTGTATTTACTCATTATTTCCTCTAAGCTCTTATACCCTTTGTCTAAATACTCTTCTCTGATACCTTTCGACACTAGTTCAATTCCCTCTTGGAAAGAAGAAAAGCCCAAGGTTCCCTCGCTATGGATTCCCCAACCCCAACAGTTGTTTGATTCGGGAGGGATTTTCTTACAAAGGTTCGATTCCTGTTGGGCAATAGCCGTAGTTAAACGAAAATCAAGGCCATATTTATCGGCAGTATCTACGATAGATGGAGCGTAAGGCTCTAGCGGTGAGTCATAATAGGCAAGATACTGACGAACTAATTCATGTCTGGCATCTTCCTTGTTTACATACCCAGAAACGCTTGGGAAACTTGTGGGAAGTGAAGCATAAACTCGTACACCGGATTTGGGCGAATCAAGGATATTTGTCTGTTTTTCAATACTGCCCACTTTAGTAATATCCGAAAGAGAAAATAAAGATACTAAACTAGCAATAATTACTACCGGGGTTATTGTAAAAAATAAAGAGGCGAGAATCATATTTTTCCAGAAGGAAAAATTTTCTCGCCCATCGTTAATATTTTCCATCTTTGTCAGCATGACATAGTTTGAAGCTGAAAGTCAAGCTATGGAAGCTGAAAGTTAGGCTCAAATAATGTATAATGTGATTCTGGCGGACCGCTTTTTAGATCGAAAATGGGCCTGTAGCTCAATGGTAGAGCAAATCCCTCTTAAGGATGAGGTTGAAGGTTCGAATCCTTCCAGGCTCACAACGCCATTTTCGAACGCCGCATAGGGGGAGGAAGAGGTTGGAGGTTCGAGTCCTCCTGGGCTCACTCAAAAATCTCCGCGGAGATTTTTGAGTGCAAGCACACTATCAAACAGATTAGACGGTTCGAGGGATAAGAAGTTTACCCTGAAAACGAAGTTTTTAGGGAATCCCCTGGGCTAACAATCTATGTTTCGTTCTCTTGACAATGAGTGAAAAAGCAGGCATTATATCCGTTGTGAAAACAAAAAGGAGATCCTCGAGAGTTAGAAAATCGGAAGGTCGCTCAACATGGCTCATGGCTCTTTGGACATTAGTGGTTGTAGCTGTGTTGTTTGTGGGGATACAAGTGTTAGGTAAGATAAAGGCGGCCTTTGGAGGATCAGTGCAGGCCGCCGGAACTGCAAATATTCAGGCTTCGGCTGATACTTATCTGCGAGAGGACGTGGCTGCTTCACCCGGAAATTTTAAGATTATTAATATTTCAAACGTAAGAAACAAGAAACATTGGGGTTTGGTGCGCTTTACGGTGGTCGGTTTGGATTCGACTGCTACAGTTGTATCAGCTAACATAAAGTTTTACGTGTCTAATGGTGTTAATAAAAACGGTTCGACCGTTTCGGCAGGGTATTTGTGTAAAGCGGTGGGGGGAAGTTGGAGCGAAGGATCTACAACATGGAACTCGACCAATAATCCGGTAGCTGATTGTAGTGCCACTTTTAATTTAGACACTCCAGGTGCGCCAGGGGCGGTGCCAGGGGAGACTAAGATCTCAGGAGATGTTTCATCGGTGGTGACTGGTAATGGAACATACGATTTCTATATCATGACAAATGTTTTAGATGACGTGACATATTCATCTAAAGAGGCTGATACGACTTCTGCGGGGGGTGCGTTTGTGATCCCGGATAATTATCCGACATTGACTATTAATTGGCAGATGGAAGGCCAGATTACACCTACTCCGACTCCTACGGTACCGCTTACCCACGGGCCATTTGTGGGAGGAGTGACAGATACCGTAGCCAAAGTGTTTGTGAGAACTTCGTCTGCTACGTCGGTACAGCTTGAGTACAGCACGGTCCCTGATTTGTCTTCGGGAGTGATGCAGAGTGAAGTGAAGAATACGACTTCGAGTGCGGATTACACAACAATTTTGGGACTGTCAGGATTGTCGGCCGGAACGACGTACTATTATTCGGTAGTGGGAAACAGTACTATCTATCACTTTACGACTTTCCCCTCCCAGCTTTCTTTACCGACCAGTTTGCAGTTTGCGGTATTCGCCGATTTGTCTTCTCAAGATGTTACTGCCCCTGGGTATATGACTGCGGCAAACATGAATCCTGCGTTTGTCGGACAAATTGGAGATTTAGGTCATCAGCCCGACCCAGGAGCGAGACCATTACCCATTGTTATTGAAAATTGGCGCAAGAGATTTAAGCAGGCTTATGGTGATTATGATCCCATGAGACCAGATGGTAAAGATTTTGCTAGTGCATTTAGGAACATTCCACTCTTTCACATTTGGGATGACCACGACTATGGTAAGAACAATGCTGACAAAACTACCTTTTCAGGATCGGATGCTTATATAAGACCGCTTGTTGTGAATTCCTTCCTGGAGTACAACCCATTGTACGAATTGGCTTCGGGCGATCCCTTGAACAAAGGTATGTGGTACAGCTTTAGGTATGGTAAGCTGGCTGAGGTTTATGTACTTGATGTAAGGTCTCAAAGATCACCGAATTCGACTTCTTTTTCAGATCCAACTAAGGCAATGTTGGGAACCGAACAAGAGGATTGGCTAAAGAATAGGTTGAGTACTGCTCAGGCCGATGGGGTGGTATGGAAAGTGATTGTGTCTCCGTCGAGTTGGAACCCGCTTGGGAAGGGTTACAACAATACTCCTAAAGGAGAGGACAACTGGGCGTTGTTTCCTATAGAACGGACTGAGTTGATTAACTATATTAACGATCCTGTGAATCCAATTCGAAATGTGTTTGTAGTGACGGGAGATATGCACACGGGGGGTGCATATGATGACGGAACACATGGGGTTATTCCGGAGCTTACGGTACCCCACACTAATATCAACCAGCAGAACTATTGTACAGGTACAAACGTAAAGAGCATAGCTGATTGTGGACTGTGGACTCAGATATTGCCAGGGAAGAATAATGCAGGGTTTGGGTGGTTTGATTTGACTCCAACTAGCGCAAATCTCAAAGTTATCCGTGCCGACGGTTTCCAGCAGTTCTCTTATACCAGAACGGCACAATAATCTAGTCTTCTTTAAACGAGGCTAAATTCCCAGCGAGAAAATATTGAAACTTCTTTGATTAGAAATTGACTTGTCCCCTTCATTTAATACGAAAGTTAACTTCAAAAGCCCTGAAACGCCCGGTGCTTTCAGCTTAAAAATCATTAGAGCGGAATGGAAAGGCTCAATAAGCGGAGCATAAACAAGCCGGGTAGTTTCGGTGGACTCCCCCACCTCGTTAAGAGTTAGGATTGTCTCCTCATTAAGTATAGTTTGGCCAAGGTTACTAACTACTAAAGCTACATAAAATTCACTACCCGACCTAATAATAAGAGGTCTAAATGTGGCTGCAATACGGGCCGAAGCGACTCTCTCTGGTTGCCCCCTGGTTTTTGCTAGGCCCTGGATTTGAGAATAAAAATCGTAAAAAGATCCATCCGGTTTCTTCCAGGAAAAGACGTCAAATGGCTGTTCTTGGTAGTTGAGCACAAAAGGAGTAACTGCGACAACATTGGGTTTGTTCCAGATATTTGAATATGCATAGGAAAGCTTCGAACCTATATCCTTGGAATCAACTTCGCCACTCAATTCTCCTTCGCCGTTGTGTGCCCAGCCAGTTTCGGTAATAAAAACCGGCAACTCTTTCACAAGCCCTAAAGTTTTAAGAAATTCCAATTCCCATTCATAGGATCTCACCGTCCCGCGCCCGGAAGCCATTTCTGAACCTGCGAAATCTGGATTGGGATACGAATGAGAGGTCCAACCATCGATGTAGTTGAAGAAATCTTTTTCGGAGCTTACTGCCTCTTTTAAAAATAGAGTTGCATCCATTGTGTCTTTGGTGTTTTTGGCCGAGAAATCAAAACCGGAAGGCAAGACGAAGAAATCTTGTGAATTTGCCTTGAGTTTCTCTGAAAAGAGTCTTAGATAACCTACATAATCACCAGGATTTATTTCACCTCCCCATTCTTTTGCATGATTTGGTTCGTTGGCGACAACTACATAGCGATTTTTACTTACCCAATTGAGAGAATTTAAGAAGGACACCCAGCCGTCTATTTCATCGACGCTGGGAGCTTCCCAGCCAGAATCTTGTTGTCTGGTTGCAATTCTTACAATTGGAATTAGGTGTAGGCGCCTTGCTTCGTCGAATGCGCGTTGCCACCGGGTAACGTCTCTCTCCCCCTTTTGGATTACAAGTGTTACGTATCCCCAGTCCCCGCCGGATGAGTTGACCAGGTTAGCCGCGTCTTTTAATTCACTTTCATTTAAAATGTGTATTCCGAAGATATTATTGGAAACTTTCAAAGGATCTACTATTGCCCAGGCGGGTTTGGGAAATAGGATAAGAAGAAACAAGACGAGGAAGGCAGCTAATTTTCGCATCTTTTTTATTATTCCCTACACTCCTATTCACAGAGTTTACTTATTTGTGAAAGTAAAATCTTCTGTCCGGTATAAACCCAATCACAAGCGGTGTATGGTAATGGACATGGTTCTACACATTTTTCATAAACTAAAGATGTGCCTTCTTTACATTCCTCGTATTCATCATTTGACCATTCCTCAATGTTTTGGAGACACCGATTTTCATTAGATCTCAATGTGGATGTGCATGACGCATAGCAACTGTCGTTACTTTCAAACGTAGCTATACACTCATCGTATTCTTTTGCCAATTCCTGTTCCTTGCCGGACATTATAGTGTCAATGCTTTTCACTGCATCGATATTTTGGGAAGGGCAGTCTATCGCATACTTTTGTGACGTTAGGTAAACAGGAACCCTATTGTCATTGGGCGCAGTATTATTTTGTGTGGATGAGTAAATGGACTTATAGGAGTTTTCGATTTTATTACATTCATCATAGGAGATTTCGACCCAAGAACCATTCGGCAAACCGCAACAGACCAAAGAGTTACATGCGCTTTGTTTGATCTCACGAGTCCCACCTCCGCAATTTGCGTCGATATTACAGGTAACGATCAGGTCATTATCCACAACAGGTTTGCTATTAGAAGGTGTTGTTCCTTGTACATTTGAGGTACGTTTTGACAAGGACGCTATTGTCAGCGTTAAAGATGAAAGTAATTGTTGGGGTAAACCCCTTTGGGTAATATACGAGATCCCCACCAAAATCAAAGGAATAGACAAAAACAAACCTATTTTAATCCAGAACTTAGGCCCCTGCATCAACTAATTCTACACCCTACTTTCTGTGCCCCCGGCGCGAGTCGAACGCGCAACCCTATCGTTAGAACCGATGCGCTCTATCCATTGAGCTACGGGGGCGCGTCGCAACGCGACGCGCTATTATACATTCTGCTCTCGCAGAATTCCATCCGCTTGTCGGTTGCTCCTTTCAAAATCCCTTCGTGATTTTGTATTATTTTAACAAAATTTCATAAGAAATTTTGAGAGGATAAGCAAACTGCGAATAAACAGTAGTTTAGCTTCGACGGGAGCGGGCGAAGGGAATTGAACCCTCTGTCTCCTCCTTGGCAAGGAGGCATTTTACCGGTAAACTACGCCCGCTTGGGTGCTGGGAGTGTGAGTCGAACACACATCTGATCTTCTTCAGAGACCCGCCGTGACCACCTTGGCTATCCCAGCATATATTTTCCGTAGGTACGTATTCTATGGCAGTTTGCACATACTATATCGCATTTTTGTATTTCAATTTTGATTTTTTCAAGTGCCCACCCACCTAAAACCATTCGCGTTACATCAAGAAATTTTTTCTCGCCTAGACGGTGATCAAAGTCCATTACAAAAGATGGATATCTTTTCCCACAGTCTTGACAAGGTCTATCCTTAAGCCTAGCTATATATTCTTTGGCTTTTGATAGATACTTGCGTCTTCTTATAAGGGCAAGATGAAGCTGTCTATTTCTGTTCAAGTGGTAGTAATTTCTACCCCTTGCTTTCATACAATCCTTGCACTTTTCGTAGTATTGTCCGGCACGTTCACCTCTTTTCCTCCTATAAAAATCTCTGTACACTTTTTGCATCTCGCACTTAGAACAGCGTTTCATATGAACATTATCTCATTTGTCTGAAAAAAATAAAGATAATTTTCAGGCTACAGATTTTAATGTACCCAGCTACTTAGTTTATCCTGCAAATCTCGACTTGAAAAACCAGAAAACAATGACTAAAGCCAGAATCCCCAAAAGTATTTTAAAAAGAAATCTAATTTCTGGGTTCCCCCAGATAAATCCGCTTACTTTTCGAAAAAACACCGTCAGGTAATATTCAAGATTATTGTTCACCTTGTGGTCGCTGCAGGGATCGAACCTGCGACCTTGCGGATGTAAACCGCACGCTCTAACCAGCTGAGCTAAGCGACCTTCATCTAGCTTGCACTGAGCGAGCCATGTGAGTCGAAGTGTGCACTCGGGGAGACTCGAACTCCCACGCCCTTACGGGCATAGCTCCTCAAGCTATCGCGTATGCCAATTCCGCCACGAGTGCCGATGTTTTTTGTGCTGAGAGTGGGACTCGAACCCACACTCCCGATTTTACGGGAACAGGTTTCTGAAACCTGCCTGTCTACCAATTTCAGCATCCCAGCCTATGTACGCTCTTGCCCCGTAGATTGTAAATTATATCAAAATAGACTCTTTATATAAACCTAATTTGCATTTTTTCCGTGAGAGGAGTTGATAGTGAAACTTCTTGCCCAGGAAATTTAGCCTCTTCCCCCCAAATTTTTGCTGATTTTTTGTCTTGGGCAAAATCAGTACCGATTTTTTCGGCTAAGTCTTTGAGTGTTTGACCTTCTTTCATAATCATTGCGTGATTAAAACTAGGTTCTTCCTTAGGCCTAACAAGATATACCCTTACCAACTTTAACCTTTCCCAAATTTTTTCCAAAAGTCCCTCGATACCTTTTCCTTCCTGGGCGCTTATATCTATGACATCCTCCACGGGCTTAAGCCCGTGGTTTCCCTGCCTAAGCGAAGATGACATATCAGCGTCAAATTCATCTCCCCGCCCAAAGCTACGCAGTTGCTGGCGGGGAGTTTTCTTGAATGCTGTTATAAGGCTAAACTCATTTGGGGACTTATTGCTGGGTTTTTGTGTAAGGTCTATTTTATTAACGACAAAAAGAGCGGGAAGATAGGCACGGCTTCCGGAAAAAGCATCGATTAGTGTATTCATATCTAATTTCTCGTTGATGGTTATTTCCCCATTTTTAACTCCAAATTCTTGGGCTACGGCCTTAATGGTTTGCTCTCCTATCTCCTGTTTTATATTAGAATGTATACTTAATCCCCCCTCGACATCTTTTTTTATTTTAAGCTTAGGGGACTCTTTATTGATTCTTATTCCTGCACTTTCGAGCTCATTTATTAGCGAATTTACAATACCAGACCTTTCAACGTCGGTCATGATAATGAGTAGATCCGCACCCCTAGCCACCGATAAGACCTCTCTACCGCGTCCTTTCCCTTCTTTGGCTCCTTCAATAAGGCCAGGAACATCTAATATTTGAATGTAAGCGTCTTTGTACATAAGCATTCCGGGAATTACGGAGACGGTTGTAAATGCGTAAGGAGCGACTTTACTTTCCGCATTGGTTAGTTTGTTGATTAAAGTTGATTTTCCCGCGGAAGGAGGCCCGATTAATACTACTGTTGCGTCTCCTTGCTTTTTGACTGCGTATCCACCCCCACCGCCTCCCCCTCTGGCCTGACTTTCTAACGCTTTATCTTTTAGTTTTGAGAGCCTAGCTCTTAATTTTCCAATGTGATGCTCAGTCCCTTTGTGATAGGGGGTCTCGCGAATTTCTTTTTCAATATCTGCTATTTGGGAATTTAGATCGTTCATATATGGAGGTAATTCGAAGCTATACGCTACCCTCTTTGAGAATATCGCTCACAAGCTCTTCAATATTACAAGTGCAAACTCCGACTACCCTATCTGCTCCTCCATAATAGACAAACAATTCGTCGTTGATTGCAACTGCGCCGCAAGGGAAAATTACATTAGGTACAGGTCCTTCTTTCTCATACTTCGCAACAGACTCAAAAAGCGGTTCATTATATATAGCTCTAATTTTGGTGGGATCGGTAAGGTCTAGCAGCATTGCGCTTGCTTTATATGCGTGATCGGGTTCTTTTATACCATGATATAGGACAAGCCATCCTTCACTAGTTTTAATCGGCGGAGAAGAAATACCGACTCGTCCGTTATCCCATTTATCAGCTCTTGGCTTTAATAAAATTTGGCCTTTAAGCCATTTGCCGTCTGAAAAAGTGAGACTGTCTACAAAATCGAGCAGGATAGCATTCTCTACCCTATGGAAAATTGCATACTTTCCATTAATTTTTTCCGGAAATATACTTCCGTCTTTATCGAAAACACCGGGCTCGGTCATTAAAACCGGCTTTTCCCACATCCAGTTTTTATCTACAAAGTCCTTGACCGAAATCGACGTAATTGCCACTCTGGCCTCTTTTCCGTCAAAGGCCGTGTAGCACATATAAAACCTGTCATCAATTCTTGAAATTCTAGGATCCTCGCATCCGCTTCCTCCACCTGAGACTACCTTTTGCTCAAAGACTTCTCTGGGAGAGTAGATCGGTTCGTGCAGGCGCTCCACGATATAGAAACCGTCCTGCGAGCGGGCGTAACCCATGCGAGATATAATATCGTTTGAGACTGCTCTATAAACAATGTGAACACTCCCTCCTTCATAAACGGCTGCGGGATTAAAAGTTCCTCTTTCTTCCCAAACTATTCCTTCGCGCGGAATAATTATGGGGTTCCCGTCGAAGCGATTTAATTTAATCATGCGCTTAAATATTACTACAATTTGCCTGAAATATCGGCAACCAGATCCTTAACTTTACAAGAAGCGACACACGAGACCGTATCTGCTCCTCCATAGTAGACAAATAAATCATCTCCTTCTATTAAAGCTCCCGATGGGAAGACTATATTGTGAACGTTACCATAAATTTCATAGTCCTCAATGGGATAAAGAAGTGGTTCTTGAGTTCTGCCTAATATCTTAAAGGGGTCGACAGGATCAAGTAATACAGCTTCGATCCTCCAACCCTGGCTTCCTGTAAAATAGTTTTCAATATAAGAATAAATTAAAAGCCAACCGGACTGCGTTTTAACCGGTGCAGCTCCTACCTCAAAGTGGTCCTCGTCGCGCTTGGGTATATTAAAAACGTGCCCATCTATATGTGAATACCAGTCATTCCAGTAAGTCTCGCTCCAAATGTCCTCCTTTTTGTCGAAATAGGCAAGGGCAATTTTAGGCGGCTTTTTATCTGTGTCGGCCGCCAGGATTGCAGCGTATTTTCCATTGATTTTTTCTGAGAAGAATCCCAAAGCTTTTGAGTTAAAAGTTGTAACAGGGTGCTTCACTTCTACCTTAGAAAAATCTGTGGTTATCGCCATACCAACTTTGATGCCTTCAATTGTGGGTGGCCAAGTAGAAATTGCCGTATAAGAAATAAAGTATTTATCCTCGACTTTAACTACCCTTGGATCCTCGCAGCCAAACTCTTCCCAGTTATTTTCGGGTTTAATAAATAGTCTGCGTTTTAAAAAAGAGGTTGGGGAAGACCCTTCCGCAAGTCCTACGGTTGATTTCCCGTTGGAGTCGAAAGCCCTATAAACCATTACGTATTTATCTCCTATTTTGGCAACAGAAGGGTTATAAACCGCAGACGATTCCCATTCGTTATTTCTATCGGGGGTAAGAAGAGGATTATTAGGATGCCTAATAAGTTTAACCATTATTAAGCTTTAATCTTGAGTGAAGAAACAAGTGGAACTTCAGATCTTTTAACCTCGTCTAAGAATTCTTCGAGATTAGATTTGGCAACGCAGGTATATTTATCTGCTCCACCATAATAAATTAGAAGGTCTTTGTCCTTGATTACAGCTCCTCCTGCATAAACGACTCCTGATTTGTAACCTTCATTCTCGTAGTGTCTGTCTGGTTCCATTACGGGAGAACGGGAACGATAAAGAACTTTTGTAGGATCTTCATAAGAAAGTATCATTGCCCCGAGTTTATAACGGTCATAATCTCTATAATCCATAGCGTGGTATAAAAGTAGCCATCCCAATTGGGTTTTAATCGGGGGTGGTCCGGGCCCTCTAACGTGACTATCCCAATAATGTCTTAGGTGTTTTGTGCCCCAATAATTGTGAGGGTCCCAACTAGCAATATGCCTATTTCCATCTAACTCGCCCAGATCATCGATATATTCAATTGAGACACTAGGTGAAATATTGTGAAGAATTGCATATTTACCATTGATTTTTTCAGGAAAAAGAAGCCAATTTTTATGCACTTGATTAGGGTGTGAAATTAGAACCGGTTTTTCCCAATTCCACTTGTGGGCCAAGAAATCTTCTTTTTTAATTGAGGTTAGAGCTACTCCTGGGTAGGAACGTCCGCTAAAAGCAACATAAGTCATATAAATTCTATCGTCAATTACTGTAAGCTTAGGATCTTCACAACCGCCATTTCCTCCACCACCAGAAAGATATGGAACCTTGAAAATTTTCTGTCCAGGCTCGCTACATTCAAAAGGCTCAGTAGGAACATAAACTGGGTCGTCGTGTCTGTCATCGATTGTGAACCCATCCCCACTTGCCGCATATCCCAAGACCGACGAGTCGGTATCTCCAACTGCCCTATAAAGTAAATGTACTTTACCCCCTTCGTAGATGGCAGCCGGATTGAAAGTCTGTTTTGACTCCCAAAAGTGATGTAATAGTGGCCTCAAAATAGGATTATCTTTAAATTTTTTAACTAAAAATGGAGGAAAAGCTTTTGAGAAAGCGGGAGATTGCTTAAAGAATTTTAGAGAGAAAGCATAGAGTTTCTCCTGATTGGCTGAGAAATATACAATTAACCTTTCGTTTAATATTATTATTCCAACGGGATTGATACTATTTTCTAACAATGATTGGTCCTCTCCCCATAAAGCCTCCCGGGAGCGATATAAGAGGTTTGCAGGATTTTCCCTATCAAATAAAGCTGTTCCCATGAACCATTTTTTAGAGTCCTCTCTCTTGGTAAAATAAGTAAGCAATATTCCATCTTCTCTAACGCTCACATCTCCGACGATTAAACCGTCAGAATCAAAGTTATCAGACCTTTTTGTTAAAATGGGCTCTTTTGATATTTCCCATTTGGACAGGTCTTTCGAAGTAGCCAGGTAAATATCGTTTTCTCCGAAGAATGCTACATATTTATCTTTATATTTAAAATTTGGAACGAGCATAGCGCACTCATTGAAGTCTTTGACGACCTTTGCACCTATAAAGTGAGAAATATTTTTCGAGGTTGCAAAATACAACTGAGACTTTCTGGCATTTGCCTTATAAAAAAGCCCGTATTTTCCGTCCGATATACGTGATATTCTAAAAAATGAACATTTATCAATTTTTTCTATAGCTCCGTCATCGCGGGTTACAAAAAAGTTTTTCCTTGGTCCTTCGAACTTAAAACCATCATAAGATGTGTCGACAAAATAGTAATCGTGGATACCTTTTTTCGATTGAGTATAAAGATAGGCATTTTCGCCGTCAGTAAAAATCCCGAGGTAATTATTCTTAACTATAATTTTATTCATATAAACCACCCGCATATACGAGCACTAAAAATTTCCCGGCTGTTGCGGTTATACTAAAATTTAATTAAATTGGCTTGAAAAATAAATAATTTTGAAATTATTTTGGAGAAATTATGGACTATTGGAGGTTTTTGAGCTTTCATTACTACTTGTAAAATCATACATCTTTTGGATTATGTCAGCAATTACTTCTTAAGGCCTGATTGAGGTATAATTAGGATTAGAAATTTGCGCTCATAGCTCAATGGATAGAGCGCCTGTCTTCGGAACAGGAGGTTGGGGGTTCAAGTCCCTCTGGGCGCACAAGCAAATTTTGTCAAAACCATTTCTGAAGGTTCCGAACCTTCAAGGCATAGAAATGCTGAACATATTTGAATTTCCTCTTGACACCCCTAAGATAGCCCCTATATTTTGAAGGGGGCTTTTGATGAAGTTTATTATTGTTTCTGGAGGTGTCGTCTCCGGCCTTGGCAAAGGTACAATATCTGCTTCTTTGGCTCTACTTCTTAAATCTCAAGGAATTAAGGTAACCCCAATAAAAATAGACATGTATTTGAATGTTGATGCAGGAACTATTCGTCCCCAAGAACACGGCGAAGTTTTTGTAACCCACGATGGAATGGAGACAGATGAGGATTTAGGACATTACGAGCGTTTCTTACACGAAAACTTGTCAAGGGAAAACTACATTACTACGGGGCAAATCTACCAGGAAGTAATAAGAAAAGAGAGGGCTTTTGAATACGAAGGTGAAGACGTTGAGGCAATACCCCATGTAACTGACGAGATAATAAGACGTATAAAGCTTGCTGGAGAAGTTCACAAATCGGACATTGTGATTGTTGAATTGGGTGGAACCGTCGGTGAATACCAAAATAGCATTTTTTTTGAAGCAACCCGAATAATGAAACTTAAAAATCCTAAAGATTTAATTCATCTCCACGTTACCTACCTACCCTACCTTTCAAATATAGGGGAATTAAAATCTAAGCCCGCGCAAACGTCTGTCCATATATTAAACGGCATGGGAATACATCCCGATGTAATAGTTGCCAGAGCTGAAAAATCCATTGACGAAAGAAGGCTTGATAGGCTGGCTCTATTTTGCAATATCAATCCCGACTGCATTTTTTCCGCGCCCGACATGGCCAGTATTTATGAAGTTCCGCTACATTTGGCAAATTCCGGTAAAGGTTTAGACGATATTTGCCTTGGTCTTTTAGGACTCAAGTCTAAAAATCATAAATTTTTAAATTCCTGGTCGCAACTTCTGAAAAGTATAAAAAAACAAAAAAGGGCGAAACTAAAAATTGCCATGGTAGGAAAGTATTTTGTCACAGGAGATTATCAGCTTGCTGATTCCTACGTTTCCGTAATTGAAGCACTAAAGCACGCATCCTGGAAAATTGGCGCTGAAACTTCCCTTGCCTGGATAGATAGCGAGGATATGGAAAAAGGGAAGGTTGATTTAAAAGGATTTGACGGAATAATCGTTCCTCAAGGCTGGGGTGCGAGGGGCACCGAAGGAAAGGTTTCTGCGGCCAAGTTTGCAAGGGAAAACATGATCCCATATCTTGGACTTTGCTTCGGTATGCAGATGGCCACGATTGAGTTTGCAAGAAACGTACTAAATTTAAAGAAGGCTAACACTACGGAGGCGGACCCTAAAACACCCCATCCCGTTATTCATATAATTCCGGACCAAGAAGAATATTTGTCGAAAAGACAATACGGGGGAACGATAAGGCTTGGGGCTTGGCCCTGTGTCGTAAAAAAGGGTTCGAAGCTTGAATCTTTATATAAGAAAAATGGAAATTCTAAAAATCTTCATAAAAGTTTAGGTAGAAAACTCTTAGTTTATGAAAGGCACAGGCATAGGTACGAATTCAACAATAAATACAGGAAGTTATTTGAAAAGAAGGGATTTGTAATTTCGGGAACATCGCCGGACGGTAAATTAGTCGAGGCTATTGAACTCGCCCAACACCCATTCTTTGTCGGAACACAATTTCACCCAGAATATATTAGCCGCCCTCTTTCCCCACACCCAATTTTTATGGGATTTTTGGAATCAATGCTCAAACTTAGAGCAATTTAGCTTTCTTATATACTTGTCTGGTGAGCCATTGTGCAAGTGTCGCCGCAAATGCCAGGGAAAGAGCGTAATAATAAGCCGCAATTCCAAATCCTGTTAGACTCGCAAATCTGGCAATAAGCCATATAGCCGCGGAGTTGACAATCCAAAAAAGTACAAATCTCTTGGCCCTACCATCTGCCTTTACCCCCCACTTTGTTAGAGCGGTTTTAGCCAACCTTCCTGCTAGGGTTAAGAGAAAAGATGATAGAAACGTAGCTGCCGTGGTAGTAAGATTGACATTGCCCAATTCGTAAAAATTCGGAAAGTAAGAATTAGCTAGGGATAAAACTGCATAGTTGACCAGCCAAACTAATACGAATCTTAAGTAGGTTTTCAAATAAATCACCCCCTTTAAAAATAACCCGTAATTTAGCTTATTAGAGGTACAAATCTTTGTCAAATTGGAGCTAAAATAGTAAAATATACGGGTTCAGGCCGGGGTGGCGGAATGGTAGACGCACAGGACTTAAAATCCTGTGACCCGTTTGGGTCGTGTGGGTTCGAGTCCCTCCCTCGGCACCACGGAGTGTGGCTCAGTTGGCAGAGCGCGCGGTTTGCCCGTAAAAAATTTAATCGGGGAGTAGCTCAGTTGGCTAGAGTGCACGCTTTGGGAGCGTGAGGCCGGCGGTTCGAGTCCGCCCTCCCCGACTCAATTTTTCAGGGTGAAGGTTTATCCGTGAAATTGTAAGATAATTTCAAGGAAACGCGGAGGCCCTCGGTTCGAGTCCGAGCACTCCGACATAAGAATAAGCGGGTATGGTTCAATGGTAGAACAACAGATTTCCAATCTGTTTATGCGGGTTCGATTCCCGCTACCCGCTCCGATGGTTCAATCAGCTATTCGGAGGCTAAAAAAAGTCGGCTGGAAGAACCTTTTTTCCATAAACAAGATTCTAAAGGTCCTCGTAGCCTCCGACATTATTGTTTTCTCTGGATTCGGGTTAATGTCCCCCATTTTCGCTGTTTTTGTGACAGACCAGATTGTTGGTGGGACATTAGTTACCGTTGGAATTGCGGAAGCTATTTATTTAGCGATAAAGTCTTTACTTCAAATCCCTATAGGAATAATGGTGGATGAGACTCCGGGGCAGAAAATAGATTTTTGGCTCGCGTTTACAGGGAGCTTAATAATGGGCGCGGCAATATTCTTATATATATTTGCAACCTCACCCATGCACGTTTATCTTATTCAGATAATGTTTGGAATAGCCGGTGCCATGGCATACCCCGCATGGATGGGTCTATTTACAAGAAATTTAGAGGAAGGAAGAGAGTCCTTTATCTGGGGACTTCACTCAACAACAACAGAGATGAGCGCAGCGGCTACTGCAGCGTTGGGAGGATTTCTGGCAGACAAACTGGGTTTTGACTCGCTATTTTTAGTTTCGGGGGCAGTAGCAGTTTTAGGAGCTCTGGCCCTTATAGTTGTCTATCCTGAAATCTCCAAAGAGTAAATTATTTGGTATAATATATCTCTCTACTTGGTGGGCGTAGCTCAATGGCAGAGCGCGAGCTTGTGGAGCTTGAG